>Ga0070748_1000561_pt1 | contig 17910 bp, 16 predicted proteins | sample VirMetDEL_Nov_12_FD_77015 | JGI IMG/M metagenome (GOLD analysis project Ga0070748, IMG submission 77015) | Aqueous microbial communities from the Delaware River and Bay under freshwater to marine salinity gradient to study organic matter... | ecosystem: Environmental > Aquatic > Marine > Coastal... | reverse complement strand
TCAATCAAACTGAAACGGAGATGGCAGCATGACCACTTATATCAATATCAACGGAGATGTTCGTGATGCAGCATCCCTTACAGTTCCAACAGACCGCACCTTTCGTGGTGCTTGGTCATTCAATGGCGATGCTGTTGACGTAGACATGACAGCAGCCTTGGCTATCCAGAAGGATACACTTCGTGCTGAACGTAAGCCACGTCTTGATCAACTAGACATCGACTTCATGCAAGCCTTAGAGGCTGGCACCAGCACGACACAGATTGCTACAGACAAAGCTACACTGCGTAACATCACAGACGATGCACGTTTGGCTGCTGCTACTACACCTGATGAACTCAAAGCGATGGACCTAGCCACCCTATTGGGAGAATAAGCTATGACTAAAGCAAGAGGACTAGCTGATCTAGGCAATGCTTACAGCGATGGGGCTTTGTCGAACCGCAACATTTTGATCAACGGCAACCTGACAGTCAATCAACGTAACTTGTCCATTGTTTCTGTGGCTACAGGTGCATACGGGGAGGACCGCTGGAAGAAGACAGCAGGTGGAATGACGCAGATCATTGAGGAGCTTAACTACCTTCCAAGTACTGAGTACACGCTGTCTGGCACTGGTATTACAACTCAGCAGATCACCAGCCCCGCTTCGGGTGACTGGACATTACCAGACATCTCAGTGACAGCACGGCTAATCCAACTCGAAGTAGGCGACACAGCTACTCCATTCGAGCATCGCAGCTATGGGGATGAGTTGGCGAGGTGTCAGCGGTATTATTTCGACGCCTCTGATGCCGCCTTATTCCTTGACGCCTACAATAACGCTGGGGGGTACTCTTCTGTATACGTGGCGTTCCCTACAACAATGCGAGTCGCTCCATCTATGTTTGTATCATTTAGCGGGGGTTCTAACGTCGCATCTTTCGTCGGGTCTGGTGTTAGGGCTGTTGGGTGTAGGTTAGAGATGCGCTGCAATGCGGCGGGTAGATTTTACATATCGAATGGCTACTACAGAGCAGATGCGGAGCTATAACTATGGATAATATGAACATTACAGCAGCGCAGTACACCACAGACTTCGAAGGCAACAACGATTCCATCAAAGCCACCATCGACGGCACTGAAATGTCTGTTCCCCTAGACCCAGCCAACCGCCACTACGCCGAGATCATGCGGCAGGTTGATGCTGGCACACTGACAATACTTGACGCTGAATAAAGAAACCTCTTGACAACTAACTAAGACTAGGATACCATGGCTACACTAGACCAAATCAGACAAGCAGCCGAGACTGACTTAGTAACCTTTATTAAGTTAGTAGCTCCTGAACAGGTTCTAGGACAGTGTCATGAAGATGTCTGCAACTGGTGGGATCGGGAAGGTTCCAAGTCTCACCAGCTCCTCCTCTTCCCTCGTGACCACGGTAAGTCTCGTCTTGTAGCTTTTCGTGTAGCTTGGGAGTTAACCAAAGACCCAACCCTACGTATCCTGTACATCTCAGCCACAGCTAACCTAGCTGAGAAACAACTAGGATTCATCAAGAGTATCTTAACTTCAGAGATATATAGTCGTTACTGGCCCGATCATGTTCATCCTGAAGATGGTAAACGTACACGGTGGACTAACTCAGAGATCATGTTAGATCACCCAGCTCGTAAGAAAGAGAATGTACGTGACCCTTCTGTTTTCACTGGTGGTCTTACCACTTCTCTTACAGGTATGCACTGTGACATTGCAGTTCTAGACGACATTGTAGTTTATGAGAATGCCTACACAGGTGAGGGCAGAAACAAAGTAAAGAGTCAATACTCTCTTTTGTCATCCATTGAGGGTGCCGAAGCTAGAGAGTGGGTAGTAGGTACTCGTTACCACCCAGCTGATTTGTACAATGATCTACTCCAGATGGAGGAAGACTTGTATGATGATGACGGTAACAAGGTAGGCGAAGAGACTATCTATGAGATCTTTGAACGTCCAGTAGAAGACAACGGTGATGGTACAGGTCAGATGTTATGGCCTCGTAGTCAACGTAGAGATGGTAAGTGGTTCGGGTTCGACCTTAAGGTACTAGCTAAGAAACGAGGACAGTACCTAGATAAGGGACAGTTCCGTGCACAGTACTACAACGATCCTAGTGACCCAGACAACGTACCTGTAGGTAGTGACAAGTTCCAGTACTTCGAACGTAAGCACCTACGCCAAGAGAACGGTTACTGGTTCTACAGAGATAACAAGCTTAACGTATATGCCGCTGTTGACTTCGCCTTTAGTTTGTCAAAGAAGGCTGACTACACAGCTATCGTTGTCATTGGTATTGATGCTGACAACAACGTATATGTCTTAGACATTGACCGTTTCAAGACTGATCGTATCTCTGATTACTTTGATCACATCTTTCAGTTATCAACTAAGTGGTCATTCCGTAAGATGAGAGCAGAGACAACCGTTGCTCAGGTAGCTATCGTTAAACAACTCAAGGAGCTAGTGAAGCAGCATGGCCTGTCACTGAGCATCGAAGAGTTCAGACCTAACAAACACCAAGGCAACAAGCAGGAACGCATCTCAGCAGCCCTTGAGCCTCGTTATGACAACCTTAGTATGTGGCACTACCGTGGTGGTAATACTCAAATACTTGAGGAAGAGTTGTCATCCCGTAACCCACCGCACGACGATGTAATCGACGCATTGGCCTCAGTTGTGGATATGGCAATAAAACCTTCACGTAACGTCCGTAGGGATCGTGGTAACGTGGTACAATTTAACAAAAGATTTGGTGGAGTTTCCTTCTAATGGCTGGAACAACTATTGACCTAGATAGCATGATCGACCCACACGCACTAGCTGTGGACATTGCTAATCGTTGGACTACTTGGAATAAAGCTCGTCAGCCTAAGCTAGAGGAATGGAAAGAGTTACGTAACTACATCTATGCTACGGATACTCGTACTACATCTAACAGCAAGCTACCGTGGACTAACAGTACCACCACGCCTAAGCTGACACAGATTGCTGACAACCTACATGCTAACTACTTCTCAGCATTGTTCCCACAGAAGCGTTGGTTCCGTTTTGAAGCTAACGATCAGGACTCAGCCACTAAGAACAAACGTGATGTTATCCAAGCTTACATGGAAAACAAGATCCGTCAGTCTGACTTCACAACAACTGTCAGTAAACTTCTTAACGACTACATCCAGTACGGTAACTGCTTCGCCACTGTTGAGTTCACACGTGACGTGTCAGAGTTCGAGATGGGTGAGTACGTCCCTAACTATGTAGGACCACGTCTGGTACGTCTCAGCCCCTTTGACGTATGCTTCAATCCCCTTGCACCTGACTTCGATGACAGCCCTAAGATCATCCGTTCCGTTGTCACCCTCGGTGAGGTTGCTCGTAAGGTTGAGGAGAGTGTTGACAAATCCTACATGGGTACGATCCTAGATAAGATGCTAGGTAACCGTGCACACGCCTCAGGTAATGACATTGATGTGTCAAAGTCCCAAGGCTTCATTGCTGATGGTTTCTCATCCCTGCAGGAATACTACGAATCTAACTACGTTGAACTACTCACCTTCTATGGTGACATCTATGACAACGACACAGGCGTCTTCCATAAGAACCGTGTCATCACAGTCGTAGACCGTTCATACATCCTCACCAATGAGCAGAACCCTAGCTGGCTAGGTAAGTCCCCTGTGTTCCATGCAGGGTGGCGTGAACGTCCTGACAACCTCTATGCGATGGGTCCCTTGGACAACCTCGTTGGTATGCAGTACCGCATCGACCACCTAGAGAACTTGAAGGCTGATGTCTTCGATCAGATCGCCTACCCAATTCTTAAGATCCGTGGTGACGTAGAGGACTTCGACTTCGAACCAGCTGCTCGTATCTACATGGGTGAAGAAGGTGACGTAGGTTACTTGGTTCCTGATGCTACAGCCCTTAATGCTGACTTCCAGATCCAGAACCTAGAGAACAAGATGGAAGCCTTGGCTGGTGCCCCACGTGAAGCTATGGGTATCCGTAGTGCAGGTGAGAAGACAGCCTTTGAGGTTAACCAGTTAATGACAGCTGCTGGTCGTATCTTCCAACACAAGACAGCCCACTTCGAACGTGTGTTCCTTGAGCCAATCCTTAACTCAATGCTAGAGTCAGCTCGTCGTAACATGGACTATGCTGATACTGTACGGGTACTGAACGATGACTCAGGTTTGTTCTTCTTTAAACAGATCACAAAGGAAGACATCAAGGCTAACGGACGTATCGTTCCTATGGGTGCTCGTCACTTTGCTGAACGTGCTAACCGTGTACAAAGCTTGACACAACTGTACCAGCTTAAGCTTTCTGATCCAACCATGGCTGCTCACTTGTCAGGTAAAGAGTTTGCTCGTCTACTTGCAGATGAACTAGGTGAACCAGCTTTGTTCGGTGAGAACGTCACAGTCGTTGAGCAGATGGAAACACAGAAGATTGCCACAGAAGCTCAGGTTCAGTTCGAAGAAGAACAACAGATAGCTATTGAGCAAGGTCTATAATGAAGACCGCTTGGCTAAAAGAATGTAAGACGAAAGAAGAGAAAGCACAGGTACGACAACTTATCTTGTCAAACCGTGAGAGCCTTGATCGTCTTCAAGAAATCCTAGGGCCTATGCTCAAGGACACCCCACCTTCCGCTGACTATGACAGCCCCTCTTGGGCTTTCAAACAGGCTGATAGGATCGGGTTCAACCGAGCACTAACCACGGTGCTTGATCTTATCAACCTAGACAAGGAATAACACATGGTATTTACTGACGGTGCTGAAACCACACAGACCGACCAGTCCCCAGAGAATCAAGCACAAGAGACCCCACCACAGGAATCTTATGTACAGAAACTCGTAGAGGCAAAGGGAGACAACTGGAGCAATCCTGAGACTCTTGCTAAAGGAAAACTCGAAGCTGATGGCTACATTAAGACTCTAGAAGAGCAGCTAGCACTCATGCGAGAGGACATCCAGAAGAAAGATTATCAAGCTCAAGTTCTTGAACAACTCCAGAATAAGGCCACTGACACTACCGCAGTGAAGGATGGAGTGCCCAATAATAACGGTAGCACCAATGCACAGAACACCACTGATAGCATTAGTGAGGAACACCTGAAGAGCCTTGTTGAGAAGACACTGACACAGCGGGAGAACGATACTGTTGTAAAACAGAACCTATCCCACGTAGATCAGGAGCTAAGCAAAAGCTTTGGCACAGAAGCCACAGCTGTTGTAACTAAGAAAGCTGAAGAGCTAGGTATGTCAATGGATCGTCTACGGGACATTGCAGCTGAATCTCCTACCGCCTTCTTTGCTCTTATCGGTGAAGCACCTAAAGCCCAACAGAACCCTATGGTTCAAGGCTCGGTACGAACTGAGGGTGTCAATATGCAAGTCTCGGCAGAACGTAATTGGTCATACTACCAAAAGCTACGCCGAGAGAACCCACACGAATACTATTCTCCCCGTAATCAACAACAACTTATCTCAGATAAGATGAAGATGGGCGATAGGTTCGGTAACTAAACTCTCTTAAAACAAACTAAAAAGGACTAGCACAATGGCTGGCATGATTTCCTCCAATGCTGATACACAGCGTTTAATCCGTTCAGAGGTATACTCTTCTGAACTAAAAGACATCCTACGTGATGAAATGCAAGCACAACGTTATGTACGTATGCTTGATGGATTCCCTGATGGTGACTCATTCACAATCCCAACAATCGGTAAAACAACTGTAGCTGACTACACAGAAGACGCAGCAGTTTCATACACACCGATGGACACAGCTGAGTTCTCTTTCACAGTTGACAAGTACTTGCAGTCTGCAACATACCTAACCAAGAAAGCTGCGCAAGATTCATTCTACTCAGCACAGCTTGAAGCACGGTTTGTACCAGAGCAAGAACGTGCCATCCTTGAGCACTTCGAGGCAACCACATTTGCATCTCCAGAAGTTGGCGTAACAGCTAACTCCGCAGAAACAACTGATGGCATTGCTCACCGTATCTCAGGTGGTAACTCAGGTGTCATGGAACTAGCTGACTTTGCATTCGCACGTTATGCGTTGAAGAAGTCTAACGTTCCAGATCGTGGCTTGGTTGCTGTTGTTGACCCATCTGTTGAGTACCAACTGAACACATTGACAAACTTGACCAACGTGTCAAACAACCCAATGTTCGAAGGTATTGTTCGTGATGGTATCGCAACTGGTATGCGTTTCGTAGCTAACGTCTATGGCTTCGATGTATACACATCCAACTACTTGAAGACAGACGTAGCTGATGCTGCCTTGCTTGAAAAAGATGGCACAACTGGTAACGACTTCTCAAGCAATGCTGGTGTTGCTAACTTGTTCTTCTCTGCTGATGCAGGTGCTAACCCGTTCGTTGGTGCATGGCGTCAAATGCCAGAGGTTGACTATGAGTACAACAAAGACAACCAACGTCACGAGTATGTAACTACAGCTCGTTACGGTGTTAAGAAGTACCGTCCAGAAGGTATCGTTACAATCGTAACTAACCCTGCTGTATAATACTAAAGGGTGTCCCTTAACGGGGGCACCCACTAACTTTTCTATTGACAGATGCTTCAGACCCCTGTATAATTTCTTTACCTTGGCAGGGCCACTAGTATATATCCCCTACGGAGATTCCCCATGGCTAACGTAAACCACTCCACTCTTACTGATCCCTACCTGCACGAGCCTAAGGGTGTCTCTACAGCTTCTTCTGGTCAAGTCTACATGGCTAACGGTTCAGGTTCAGGTACATGGACACCTAAAGAGAACCTTGTTGAACTTTCCCTAGAAGGTTACATTGAAAATATATCATCTGCGTCTACAGTTTATGTTCCTGTTCCCTTTGCTGGAACGGTTATGAAGGTAGTCACAGTTCTTGAAGGTGCCATAGGTAGTTCAGATGCTACTATTACGGTTAGTGACGCAGCAGCAGCCTCTATGGGTACTATCACGGTAACTTACATAGGTTCAGCAGCTGGTGACGTTGACACACTGGTACCCTCAACTAACAACACAGTAGCAGCAGATAGTTTTATTACCATAGCAACAAACGGTGCCTCGGTTAACGCCGCATCACTTCGTTTTGTAGTAGTACTGGATAGAACATAATGAAAACTACACTCTTACAGATCGTTCAGTCTATCCTTAGTGATATGGACTCAGAGGGTGTCAACAGTATTAGTGACACAGTTGAGGCACAGCAGATTGCATCAGTAGTTGAAGATACCTACTACAACATGATTGCAGCTCGTGACATACCTGAGCATAACAAGCTGATGTCACTTACAGCAATGGGTAACTCAACTAAACCTACTCACTTCCGTTACCCAACTAACACCAAACATATTGAACGTATCGAATACAACGTAGGTACAGCAGAAGATAAGAACTTCCGTGTCATTGACCTTGTAGACCCTGTGGTCTTCCTTGATCGTATGGACGAAGACGACTTACTTGTAGAGACATATGACGGTAACCTTGACATCTTTGTCACCTCTAACGAACCACCATCATACTATACATCATTTGATGACAACTACATCATCATGAACTCATATGACTCCAGCATCGACAGTACTCTACAGGCCAGTAAGGTCAGAGCCTTCGGTTCTGCTTACCCTACCTTTAGTCAGACAGATGCACACCAGCCTGACCTAGACAACACAATGATGCCACTCCTGCTAGCTGAGGCTAAGTCAGCTTGCTTCTCCTTGTTTAAAGGTGGTTCAGACCCTAAGGTTGAGCAGTCAGCTCGTCGTCTTAAGTCGTACATCCAGAACGATATGCACAAGAGTAGTCGTGCTAACATCAAGAACAGTTACGGGAGAAAGTAATGGTTGAGTTCTTTCATGACACACAGAACCAGACGTGTGTATGTAAGACTGACAAGATGATATCAGCCATAACTATCTCTAAGGAGATCGGTGGTTACTGTTTCTTTGTCATTACTTTCGAGAAGGGTAGTGTTCCTGCTGAACTAAAAGGTAGGTATTCAAGCATACCTAAAGCCCAAGCAGCAGTTGAGCAGTACCTAAAAAACAAACGTAAGTCAGATACAGTTCGTAGGAACGAGTTCAGTGAAGACTTCGACAAACGTAAGAAGGTAAAAGATGCCGCAAAGTCTAAATCAAAAGGCAGTAAATAACTTCGTTCGTGGTCTCATTACTGAGGCTGCTGAACTTACGTTTCCTGATGGAGCCTCTGTAGACGAACTAAACTGTGACCTTCGTAGAGATGGTACACGTAGACGCAGGTTATCTGCTAAGGTAGAAGGCAGCAATGTGTTGTCTTCTTTTACTTTATCTGACACAGAGATCTTAACCACAGGTTCATGGACCAACGTAGATGGTAACGCTGAACTTGAGTTCCTTGTCATGCAGAAGGGTTCTATCCTTTACTTTTATAACAAAGCTGATCTACCTTACTCTGACCAGTTAGTGTCAGGCTCTATTAACCTTGGCTCATTCGAGTTCTCAGGTTCATCAGGTGCTGAGACAGCTAAGTGTCAGTTCACAACTATCAACGGTACACTCGTTGTTTCATCTTCAGCTATTGACACCTTATCTATTACATACAACTCAGGTGCAGGTACCTTTGCAGCTTCTAAGATCGACTTTAAGATCAGAGACTTTGAATGGCAGGGTGACACATCTGAGTACTACGATAACGACAGCACCCCATCTAACGCACGTAAGTACGATGCACAGAACGCAGGCTGGAACGTAGGTAACGGTTCACCCTCTGATCTAACCAAACGACTCACACACCCTTGGTATGCAGGTAAGAATGAAGACGGAGCCTATAGCTCATCCGAGTGGGAACTGATCTACGGTGGTACCACACTTACAGGTAACGGCCACTACATCCTTGACTTCTTTAACAAGGTCCGTCCTTACTTAACCACTGAGGTTGAGTCTTCACGTTTCCGTTGTGTTGAATCCTTCTCTGGTCGTGTGTTCTACGCTGGTCTAGACAGTGCAGAGAATGCAGGTAAGATCCTCTTCTCTAAACTCATGGATACAACCAAAGACTTAGGTGTCTGTCACCAACAGAATGACCCCACCTCTGAGTATATGCCTGACCTTCTGTCAACTGATGGTGGTGAGTTCAAGATTCCAGATGCTGTCAATATCCAGAAGCTCTATGCGTATCAGTCATCCTTGTTTGTCTTTGCTGAGAACGGTGTATGGGCTGTCACAGGTGTTGACGGTGTGTTTGACTCAGCTAACTTCGGTGTTAACCGTGTGTCTCGTATCGGTCTACTACAGCCTGACACCTTTGTATCAGCTGATGGTGTTCCTTTCTGGTGGTCACGGTTTGGTATTCATACTCTACAGACTGACCCAGTGTCAGGTCAGGGTTCAGAACAGAACTTAACTATTCCTACAATTCAAACATTCTGGGATAGTATTAACACAGACGCTAAACTTAAGGTTACAGCTACATACGACAACATCAACAAACGTATCTACTGGGCTTATCCTGATGCTGGTGAAACTGTCACATCAAAGCTTAACAACTTTCTTATCTTAGACATTCCACTACAGGCTTTCTTCCCATGGAAGGTTTCAGACCAAGTGTCTAGCACTGACAGTATTGTTGGTCTAGCTTTCTACTCAGGCTTCGGGGCTAAGTCTCTTGAACTTGATGTCACAGCTAACAACGGTGCTGATGATGTAGTTCAGGGTAGTGATGACATTGTATCCCTTCAGGTGTCAAACTTTAACACAGGTGACCCAGCTGTTGTTCTCATCATACGTGACGGGGCAACGAACAAGATAACCATGGGTGGTTTCACAGGCACTGACTTCTTGGACTGGGGTGAGGCAGACTACTCCTCCTTTGCTGAGACAGGTTATGACTTCATGGGGGATCTTGTCACCAAGAAGAATGCACCATACATTGTGGTTTACTCTCGTCTTACAGAAGAGGGTTTCACAGGTAACGAGAATGATGGGTATGAGTCAATTAGACCATCATCCCTCAAGGTATCCACAGCTTGGGACTTCAAGGAAACGTTCGGTACATCTCAGGAAGCTTACAGACTTAAGTACCCTGTAGTTGTTAACCCAAGTGACCTAACTGACTTTGCATACCCTGATGACGTTATCACTACACGACTTAAAATCAGAGGCCATGGCCGATCAATGCGTATCAAGTACGAGAGCACAGAAGGTAAAGACTTCTTGCTAGTTGGTTGGGGTATGATCCAAGGTAGGAACCCAAGATACTAATGACAGACTACATTATACGAGATTTAAACCAAGAAGACCTGTATGGCGTATTACACTTTTGTAAGAAGTTCTACCGTAAGGCTGAGTTTGAATCTCTAGGTAAGCTTGACCAGAATAAGACCCTTCAGTTTCTTGTTGATCACTTACAGTCTAACGAGTCCTTGATGAAAGTAGTCGAAGTAGACGGAGACATAGAGGGTTTTGCTTGCTTCAGTGTAGCGGCTAATCCTTTCAGTCACACAAGCATAGCCTACGAAATCTTTTTCTGGCTAGACAATAAGAACCCCTTTGCAGCTAAGAAGATCATAAAGGAATATGAGTCTTGGGCTAAAGCCAAAGGATGTGCAGCGGTAAGGTTTGGCAGCATAGCCAGCCTAGGTGACACAAGGTTTAACAAGTTTATCAAATCAATGGGTTTCGAGAAAAAAGAAACCTCTTTCATAAAAGGAGTCTAGTATGGCTTTCGTAGGAGTATTAGGAGCAGCCCTCTCAGGTGGCGCTGCGGTTGCTGGTACAGTTGGCGCTGCCGTTATTGGGGGAGCAGCCATCGCAGGTACCGCAGCTGGTGTTGTTGGTACAGCTAAGTCAATTAGAGCAACCAAGAAGGCCTCTCAGGCAACTCAAAGAGCAGCTGATACTCAAGTACAGATGCAGAAAGCACAGGCTACTCGCCAACGCCGTAGCTCTATCAGGCAGGTTTTGTCACAACGTTCACAGCTTGCTGCTAGAGCACAGGCATTGAACGTAGCTGGTAGCTCAGGTGCAGCTGGTGGTCAGGCTTCTATTAGTTCACAACTAGGGGCTAACCTTGGCTTTGGTTCTCAGATGTCAGGTCTTAACCAACAGTACACAGGCTTAACAGCTCAAGCATCTGCTTTCTCAGGGCAAGCTGATCTATTTGGACAAGTAGCTGGTCTTGGTTTTGGATTAGCTGGTAGGTCAAAACAGATCGGTAACATCTCTCAGGAAATCTTTGGTTAAGAGAAAGACAATAAATGGTTAATCCCCTAACGCTAGAAGACCAACTATTTAACGAGAGTTTTCTAGTTGATGAGGTTGATCCTACAGCTGAGGTAGAGGTACGTGACCCTACCAGTCAAGCTGAGCAGGACCGAGCACAGGAAATCTCTATTGGATCAGGCACCCCACTTGATCAGGTTCAGGCTGAGATCATGGCTGGTGATGCTAGCTCTGAGACAGCAGCTAAACTTAAGTCATCTAACTTTGATTACACAGCTGCTATTGACGAAGCCTTCAATGAAGGTACAAGCGTTGAGGACGTAGCTGAGCTAATCAAAGAACGTAGCTTGAAGGGTGAGGACATGTCACTGAGTGAGTATGCTCTCATTCAGAACCTTATGGTCAATGCTAACTCCCTTAACAGCTATGCTGCACGTACCATGTCTAACATGGACATCTGGGATAAGCTAGTTTCCAAGGAGATTGAGACCAACAACCAAGGTGCCCTATCTAAGATTGCTACCTTCCTTGATGTTAACGTCCTACGTGAGGTCACACTTGGTGCATTCGAGAATGTAACCTTCCGTTCTAACCGTGAAGGTGAAGAAATACGACAAGCCTTCAATACTTTGTCACCTGACGAGTTCACAGTATGGGCCAAGGAGTATATCGTCGAACGTAAGGACGAAGGTATCTTCTCACGTGACAGTATCTGGAACCTATACAAGACAGCTAACGATGCTACGTACCTAGGTGATGATCCTATGGCTGGCCTCAATGCTTTGTTCGGGGTAGCTGACATAGCAACCTTGGGTGCAACTAAAGCTGTGTCAGGTTCTGTCTCCGCAGCTAAGGCTGGTCTGACTCAGGGTGCTGACACAGTAGGTACCCTCCTATCTTTGTCAAAGGCTCGTAGGCCAGTGGACAAGGTAGCTGTACTAGGTGACGATGTAACAGCAGCTAATGTAATTACCAAGACTGTTGATGAGGTAGGCGTACAGGCTGACGAGGCCTCAGCTGGCCGTACAGGGCCTCAAGAGCTAGACCCTGTGCAAGGTCCACCAGCACGTCCATCAGGCGTTACAGTGCGTAATAACAGCCGTAAGAACACTATCGTAGAGAAGCTCGAAGAGATGAACCGTAGAGGTTCCTTCGGTGAGTACATACCACGTCCAACTATTGAACTTACAGCTACTAACATCGCAGAGAAGATTGCTAAGTCAACCAACAATGTAGTGGTAAACAGTAAACGAGTAATCGACGAAGGTTCAGAGGACTTCAAGGTTGTAGTTCGTATGGGTAAAGACGGTTCAGGTGCACCGTTTAGCCGTAAGATGGATGCTCAGGCTATTGCTGATGCTGACCCTAGCCTATCCGTTGTCAAACGTGAAGAAGGTCGTGGTTGGTTCGTTGAAGCTGAGGAACGTATTAACGTCTTAGGTCTACCAGAACAAGCTGAAGTGTTTAACAAGGGTGGTTTCGTTTCTGATGCCATCAACAAGGTCTTCGGTGCATCATCTATCCGTCTTGGTGACAAGCTAGGGGCTAAGTTCCTACAGGCTGAGGCTGGTCAGGCACTTATCGGTGAGACATTCAAGCCATACCAGAAGATTATCCGTAAGGTTAAAGGCAAAGAGCTAGACAACCTAGCTGATTTCTTTGAACAACTACGTGATGGTGATTTGTCACACATGCGTCTAGCTCCTGACAGCACTAGCTTCGAAAGCCTATACAAAACTATGTATGGTACTAAGCCTAACAAGGCCACAGTAGAAGCCTATGATGCACTACAGGACATCAACGATGCTTCATGGCACCTCAAGTCATCTGAACGTCTTAAACGTACAGTAGCTGAGGGTGGTGTTTACGCTGACTTCACAGATGACTTCGGTGATATTGTCTACCGTGTTGAAGGTAACAAGGTTAGTGTACCTGAGGATGAGTTAGTACTTGATTTACTTACTGGTCGTTCACTCAAGAAGGACCAACTAGGTTCTGACCAGACCGTATTCAAGGTACCTAACACACACTTAGACCACTTATTTGTCACTAACGTTAAGGCTACACGTGTACTTGAACGTGTTGACGTGATGCCATACAACGTTGGTGGTCCTCGTACCAATGCTGAGTTCCGTTGGTTCGTAGGTACAACTAGAGATCAGACACTGGCCTCAGGTAACACTATCTCAGGTGGCTTCAAGACAATGCTCGGTTCCTTCGGTAAGGAACAGGCTATGAAAGCTGTTGATGAACTTAACAACATCACAACTAAAGTCAAAGAACTTCTGCTTAACAACGGTGTTGGTGACATAGCTAACCTTAACCTTAGCAAAGCTGACTATGACGAACTTGGTGACGTTATCCGTGCTAACAACACATGGAACAAACACGTCACTGACCTAGAGGACTTACAGAAACTAGCTGATGACTATGGCTTCAGGTTCCGTGAGTCATTCGTAGGTAAGGCTCGTGACGAGAAGGTGTCAATACGTGAAGCAGGGGAAGATCCAGCTGCTGTAGGCACTACCTTCGGTGAGGTTGTTGGGCGTCGTCTAAACAGTAAACGTGGTGACACAGTACTTATGGAGTTCGGCGGTAAGAAAGCTACCAACGATAACCCTATGACAGCCATTGCTGACCAGTTCGGTTCAGAAACCTTTGGTTATGCTAACCGTGCAGCCTCACAGAATGCACTTGTTGGTTGGGTTAAGTTAGCTGAGAATGCTGAGGGTACCGTAACGTTCCCTGCTGGTGTACCTGAGAATGATTACCTTAACCGTTTCCTAGGTGCCAAGGTAACTAACACAGGTAAGTACAACGACTTGGCTGCACAGCTACGTGAGCAACAGGATGTTATCAAACGTCGTCTGAACCAATCCACATGGCTCAGTGACAAGTGGGACAGCTTCACAGCTACCGCTACTGAGGCTGTATTCGAGAAGACTGGCTCCAAGAAGTTTGACTTCACTAAGTCAGACCCTAGCTCACAGCTGCTTAAAGTTGGCTTCTACTCGAAGTTTGGTTTCTTTAACCCTGACCAGTTTATGCTTCAAGGTATCCATGCCTTGACTATCGTGGGTATTTCACCTGTACAGGGTTCTAAAGCTCTAGGCTTGACAACACCAATAGCTATGATCAATAGCCTAGGTGACCCAGCTACTAGGGCTATGGCTATCAAACGTCTAGCTAAGGGTACAGGCTTAGATGAAGCTGAACTTAAAACTCTTATCCAGTATATCGACGAGAGTGGTCGTAACATTGTTGACAACCAAGTAATAGAACTTCAGGCACCAGCTAAGTTCGGTGCAGCTAGCACATTGAAAGGTAAAGCTGGTCAAGCTGTCAATACATTCCTTGATACATCAACCTTTTTCTTTAAGGAAGGTGAACGTATCTCTCGTACTACAGGTTTGATCACAGCATTCCTTGAGCACAGAGCTAAACGACCTAACATTGACCCTCTGTCAGCTGAAGGTAAGACATGGATCACTAACCGTGAACAAGACCTAACATTCCGTATGACATCTCAGTCACGTACCTTGGTACAGAGTGGCCCGATGCGTGTACCGACTCAGTGGTTGTCATTCTCTCTTCGTGCCATGGAGAATATCGTCATTGGTCGTAACTTCACAGCAGGTGAACGAGTACGTATGGGCCTTGTCATGGGACCGATGTTCGGTTTGACAGGCTTGGGTGCAGGTAAGATGACAGGCTATGTGGTTGAGCAGCTAGGTATGGACCCTCAGGACACAGAGACCATTAAGGTGCACAACCGTATCAAGTATGGTGTTATTGATGCAGTACTGTCTAACATGCTAGGCACAGAGACAGCATATGCTCAACGTGTAGCACCACTAGGTCAGATCCAAGACACATACAAGAAGCTATTCGAAGACGACCTTTTCACAACACTGTTAGGTCCATCAGGCGAAATCTTCGGTGACATCCTATCAGCTGCAGGTAGTGCAATTAAGGCTATGTTCGGTGGACGTACTGAGATGGTACGTGATGACTTGTCACAACTACTACGTAACTTGTCTACAGTTGACAAAGCTGTGAAGATACGTGAGCTAATTGAGACAGGTAATTACCGTAGCCGTACAGGTAGACTAGCTGTTGGTGGTTTAGACCCTCAGGCTGGTGCAGCTGTTCTGTTTGGTGCTACCCCAGCTCCTGTACAGAACTTCTATGACTACAACGAAATGTCCTACAAGGCTAATACAGCTAACAAAGAGTTGATCAAACATCTACGTGAGAAAGCTAACATAGCTAATACACTCTTGACAAATGGGGATCAGGCTGATATAGTACGGGGAACTAAACTTTGGACAGAAGTGACCGATGAACTTTGGGCTTCCTCCATGTCTAACCAACTAAAAGGTCAGGCACAGAGAAGTTTAATTAACGTTGCTGTTATCCCTGACATCATGAAGAATGCTATGCGCCTTGGCCTTGAGTACGACGCCCAGCTTCTACAACAACAAACAAATTAAGGATAGAACATGGCTGGATTTGCTGTAGATATTGGTGATGCAGGTGCTGCATTTGAACAGGGTGTCACAGCCCCAAGTGCAACTGAGGCTTCAGCTTCTGCTCAGGGCTTAAACATGATAGGTAAGGGTGTCTTCGGACTCCTTGATGACTATGCAGCTGCAACTAGGAAGACAGCACCCACTGAGGCTAGTGTTAACCGTGCTGGGTTTGCTTCTCTGTCTGAGTCCATACAGGGCACTAAGGGTATGAGTCCGTTACAACAACGTACAGCTGTTAACTCAGCCCTTGCTAGTCACTTCGCACAAGGCTTCGAGGTAGGTGAAGCTGAGTCCAAGATGATCAAGATGACAACAGGTATTGATGTTAACTACCTCAATGCTAACCCTCAGCAAGATGCAATTAACTCCACTATTGAGCAGCTACAAGAGAAACCAGCTTACCTATACCAAGCTGAAGCTGCTTTACGGGCTACTGGTCAACCGTTTACTCAAGAAGATGTGTATACTAATGCTATGGCAGCTGTACAGAAGAACGAGTCAGCAGCCTTGTATCTTGTCAACTCTAAAAACATTGCTGAGACAGAGTTCCTACAGACCTATGTTCCTCATGCTAACTCCTTGTTAGGTGACTTACGTTCCCTAGCCTTCTCAGCCCTTAAGATTGAGACAGAGGGTGGTAACGTACGTCCTGAACAACTCGTAGGTTTGAAAGCTGAACTAACTAAAGCTAAAGCTATCCTAGCTAAACCAGCTCTTGTGTCAGCTGAAGCATACCAAGGTATCCAGTCCCAAGTCGAAACACTTGAGGGTCTACTGACTACTATCATGTCATATGACCAAGACGTTATGACACAAGAGAAGGCTGATATTCTTGAGCCTATTACACAAGCACTCATGAACCAATCTCGTCAAATAGGTGAGACTGACCCAGTACTAGCTCAAGTTCTTTTGTCAGATAACCCACAGTTCTTGGCAACATATGCAGCTCAGAAGTACCCTGAGGTAATGAAAAACCTTAGCTCTATTAAGATTGAGGATACAGTGTACACTCCTCTTGACGGTGTACTTGAAACTCCTGACCCTGAATCTGGTGAGGCACCGTCTCTACATAACGACGAAGAGATTACACTAGCTACTGACCGTGATGCTAAGGGTCGTAACAGTGCTATCTCCTTTGCTACAAACCAACGTGTTCGCCTTAGCACTGTAGAGGGTATGAATGACCCTAAGCACCGTGACAACTTCTTAGCTGGTGTTGGTCAGGCTACAGTTAACATTTCTACGTCACCTGTTCTCATTCAACAAGGTACTCTAGATGAGATCTTCCATGATAGTGTGTTCGCTAAGCTTAAGGTTATCGACAAGCTCGACCCTGAGGCTGCTACACTGGCCCGTAACCAACTCAAAGATGCAGTTGAAGCACAGGCTAATATCTTTGCTACGACTATGAAAGGTACGTTCGAGGGTAGCCTGTTTAAAGTGACGGGTGTAGGTCGTGTAGAACTTAACACAGACGGTGTACAAATGCCTCCTGCTTGGACTGAAGGATTGGTCCAGAAGAAAGCTGATCAGTACTACGGTGGTAACATCTACAACATGTTCAAGGACCGAGGTAAGCAGCTTAGTGCATCTGAGCAAACAGAGCTACGAGGTAAAGGTTTCTCTGTCACATCTATGTCGACTAAGTACTCTGAGATCACCCGTTACAATGAGAAGTACAAGACGTACATTGGTTACTTCCGTAAGCTAGGTGGTGACACAAAAGGTATTGAAGCTTTGATACTTGAAGGTCAAGAGCAGATTGCTTCTGTCACGTCTGATGACCTAGCCCAAGTTGGTATCGAAGAAGGTGAGATCAAACGTACCGAATTAGGTAGACAAGGATCAACTCCAGCAACAGCATTCGTTGTAAACACTAGGGAGGAAGTTAATGAAGTACCTATTGGCAGTTTCTTTATCAATCCTTCTAATGGAGCTATTATCCGCAAGACAAGAGCAGGTAACTGATATGCAAGAATTACTTGACTTGTCTGACTACGGTGAGGTTGTTGAGGTCCCTTCTATTCAAGCTGACCCAGATAATCCTGAGGCTTTTGGTGGACTACCTAAACAAGGTGACACAGGTGATAAGGTTCAAAGGGTTCAACAGGCTCTAGCTGACAGGAACATCGTCTCAGT
>Ga0070748_1000559_pt1 | contig 17937 bp, 12 predicted proteins | sample VirMetDEL_Nov_12_FD_77015 | JGI IMG/M metagenome (GOLD analysis project Ga0070748, IMG submission 77015) | Aqueous microbial communities from the Delaware River and Bay under freshwater to marine salinity gradient to study organic matter... | ecosystem: Environmental > Aquatic > Marine > Coastal... | reverse complement strand
TGAATTAATTCTTCAAATAATCTACTAGCAATTTCAGTATTTTCCCATCCAGATAAATTTTGTTCTTCTATAGTTCCTCTATTTGCAGCTGAAGATATTTGACTATCAATATTTTGTAAATTTAAAGTTGTTTTTCCTTTTAATCCTCTTTCAATTACAGGCTCTTTCCATTTCATTGCTGATTGTAAAAATGAATCAAGTAATTGTTGACTGTCCTTTACTAATTTAGCAGCTGCTCCAGTTTGGTCTAAGTCTGCTACCATATTTAATGGAGCTTTAACCGTATTTTCCCACCCACTTAATTTAATTTTACCTTTGCGAGAATAATATTTATCATGAGATTTTTGTATTCTTCTTCTTACTGCTCTTATTTTACCAGCATCCCATGTATCTTTATCATTTAAACCTCCAACATCAGCTCCTTTACCATAAGCATATACACCCTCATTAAATGCTCTTTCAAAAAATCCTTGTATTTGATTTATTCTATTTTCAAGAAAATCTTCTGGTGTAGTTGTTATTTCTACATCTTTATATATTTCTATACTTACATCTTTTAAATATTTAGATAAAACTTTATGTTCATCATGTCTTGCTTTTTCTCTTTTTAAATCACCTTGTAATTCTTTTCTATTAGGAACAACTCCTTTTAATTTTTCTTCAATTTTTTCAATTTCACCAGTATTAGGAGAACCAATAAGTTCATCAATTCCATTTTTTAAATTAGAAATAACATCATTTCTTTGTTCTTGGTCTTGTTCAAGATACAATTTTTTTAAGTCGCAGTTTACTTTACCTCTCATGGACAATCCTTTAGAAGATAATCTTCATACTTTTTTCTCATTTTTAATGGCATTGGTTGATTACTTGCTTCTCTTATATTAGGCCCGGCAAGGTTAGCATAAGTTGTCCAGACATCTGAATCCATTAATTGCATAGGTAGTATCTTTTCAACATCTCTTATTCTAGGTTGTTTTTGTACAAAAGTTTTTGTTGTAATTTTATCTAATTTATTTCGCAATGTATTTAATCTGTTTGTTAAAAATTCTTTTGCTTTTTCTGATTCTACTTGCTCTATCTTTTCTTTAGTTGCAAGTATATTCTTTACTATTGCTTTACTTTGTTTTTCTACACCTTTTAATATTTGTTTTTCTTGAACTCTAATACCTCTTAAAAATCTAAGAGTAGTATATGCTTGCTGTTCTTTGCTTAAATCTTTAAATGCTTTTATACCTTTTTTCTTATCACCTTGATTAAACCACTTATCCATAAAGTCTAGCATCTCATCTGAATAAGGATAACTTGCAGAGTTTAAACTTTTTTCTGTTGCATTTTGATATACAACTGCTCTTGAATGAATCCTATAAAATTCAGTACCTGCTTGATTAATCCATCTTAATGCTTCTTTTTTTCTAGATTTCCAATTATTACTTTCTGGATAAAATCTTTCTTCTTTTTTTTGTATAGCAAATATATCTGATTGTGTCTTAGATAATCCATTTACAATTTGATGCTGACTAAATCCCCATGGATGTTCATGTACAATATCATTAGGATTTTCTTTTCTATATCTAACCATTTCTTCATGAGGCGCTGCTAATATTTTTTCAATAGATGTAAGTTTATCATTAAATATAATTTCATCTATAGGTAATGTAGACTTAGCAAGTTTACTTATTCTTGTACCTTTATTAAATCTATTTCTTCTGCTATTTGCTAGGTCTGCTATAACCTTACCTCTTTCTTTACCATTTAACTGTGCTAATTCATACATACTTTCACTATCAGCAAACATAGATGCTATACCTTTAGTTTGTCTAGTATCCATATCTCTTCCATATCTTATACTACCATAAGAAAGTAATTTACGAAGAACCCTAGATATTGTTCTACTTTGTTTTAATCCTATAGGAGAACCATTTTCTTGTACAAACATCTTAGGTATAATAAAATCATATCCATTGTATTTCCAATCATATAATAATAATTCTTTTGCATGGTCAACAGATGCTTGTAATAATATTTTTAATTGATTAATAGGAGTTGTCATAAGATACTTATCACCACTTTTCCATTCTTTACCTTCTTTATTTACTAACGTACCCATCTTAGAATCATTTAATGTTTCTTGCGTAACGTCATCTCTTAAAGGTGCGTAATCCATTATAACTTTGCCATCTTCAGGGTCACGAGTAACAATAGTTTGTTTACCTATTGTCATTTTAATTTCTTTAAAATGCATATCTTCAAAAAAGTTTACAGCATTTGTAAGTATACCTTGAGATGCAAGTCCATTACCAATCATTGCTGATGCTTGATATATACTTCTTTTTGATGTTGCTGGGAAATCTCGTTTACCTTTCTTAAAGTATTCTACTCTAGCAAACCCAGCTCTTTTATCAAAAGATTTTTTAGCATCCAACATAGAATTTACAATTGATTCATCTTGAAAATTTTCACCAAAATACATTATCTGTATTGTAGCAGCGTCACCATCTGAATCAGCCTGTAACGGCCCAGCTGCAAGTTCAGGATGTATAAATATAACATTGCCTTGTCCAGAAGGCACTATGTTTGTAATCTTTCCTAATGTTACACCAGTAACTGCATATACTGGCATCCTACCTAATAATAAATATACACCCTTACCTTTATTATTTAAATTAAGAGTTGCTTCTTTAAATGCATTTTGTAAATCTACGCCTTTTAAACTAGGGTCTAAGTTTAATTTTTTCTTTACAAAGTTTACCATAACTGCATCATCTTCGCTTATTGCTATACCATTTTCATCTGACACTTTTGTACCATCATAATCTGGTTTTATTGTAGCGTAATTACCAAATCCTGTTCGTCTACCTTTAAATGCATTTTCACGAATTAACTTATTTTTAACAGGTTCTAATACACCTGATGCTATGTGAGGTAACATATAACCATCTTCTAGCATTTGACCTTGTATAGGTTCTATTAATTTTTCTATTTCATTTGGAAAAGAAACATTGTTTGATTTTAATTGACCAAATAAAGATGCCATTATCTCTGGGTCTTTTCTTGCATCAAACATAGCTTTTACATTTGCTCTTGCAATTTCTACTAATTTAGTTTCTATTGTTGTTCTAACTTTATCAAAATCGGGATGATATAATTTACTTAACCAAGTCATTGGGAAAGCAGAACTAGATTTACTTTTATGGCCCGGAACTTTTATTACCCTTGTAGATTGTTCAGGTAATGTTAATACATCTGTAGCAACTCTACCATTTAGTTTAAAACTACCAGAACCTCCGTCTGGTTCTTTAGCTTCATCTAATGTAAAAAGTCTGTTAATACGATTACCATCATTATCATATATTCGTACTTTATTATTTTCCATAACTGTGTAAGCAATAATATTATCTTCATTATCTACAAACCTTAATCCTTCTTCTGCTACAAATTCATTATGTTTAACAGCTAAATAATGCTCACCTTCCCAATTAGATTCTCCATCATATTCTACAGCAGGGTAATTATCTTTAGCAAACTTATCATTTAAACTACTATACCACATAATAGTCTTAACTTCTCGCATAGGTAATCCATTATTTAATTGTTCACGACCTACTACCTTTGCTATTATATCTAATGTATCTGTATCTGTAATAGTAGCACCATCACTTCTACTTAACCCCTCTAAACCTGCTATATAATCTGTCATAGGCACTTTAGTACCTTCTTCGTTTATAATGCTAATTTTAGTTTGGTCAATTAACTTCATTGTGTTATCACCTAAACCAAGTGGAACAATACCTTCACCATATGGTAATGATGCTCTTTTCATATGATGTAATATATCTGGTGTTCTCATTAAATATTTAGAGCCATGACTACGTTTCATAAGTTCGTGTTGAGTAATGTGTTGAGCAAATATATATTTATTTGTACCACCATTATTTAATTCTTCAACAGATGCTATAAATTCTTTAGCCATGTCAACTGTCATATTGCCACGAGTTATTTCTTTTTTCCAATATTCTTGCATTTTTGACGTACTCTGGGTCATATCAATAATACTTTGTGGTACTCTAGCAACAATAAATGAAGGGTTATTACCTCCACCTTTTATTTCTGCGATTGTTCTTATTATAGGATTACCACTATCATCTTTTCTTGATGAGTTAGCAAATATATTATCCCATACATGAACAAGAGATTTTTTGTTAACAGTTAAATCACTAAACTCTGGCTTACCATAATACTTAGAACCATTCTTATCTTTTTTACCTACCCATACATTTACTAAATCTTTTAAATATATTCTAGATATTTTTATTTGGTCACCATCATATTTATTTTCTTGTAATGCCCAATCAACAAATGACATATTATATGTTCTAGGTAAATCTGTATTTTTTCTAATGTCTTTACCAAATCTAGGATGTCCACCAATCTTAGGTATTAATTTTTTATTCTTTTTATTTTTAACTAATTTTCCATCATAATCAATATTAGCCCACCACCAAGCAGCTTTTTTAAAACCTGTTGTTCTATTAATAGCCTGATTTTTAATAAAGAAACTTTGTACTAAATTTTGTTCTTGTATAGTTTGAGGAACATATTTATACTTACTTTCTAAATGTTCTAGTAATATATTCTTATCTCCTGTTAAAGCAGCTTCCATAAGTTTAGCAATTTGCTTATCATCTAACCATCCCTTAGATTCTGAATCTTCTAAGAACTTAAAGAATTGGTCACCTCTAAAATCATAACCTTCAAACGTAAGATTGTTTGCTATTTCTTCATGGTCTGATACATCTGCTATATCTAATCCTTCTCTACTTATATCATCGCTATTAATATCATTTTCATTATCTATAGCATCTGATATTTTATCCATAGTTCCAGAATCAATAAGTTCTCTAGATAGTCTCATTTGTCTTCTATTAGCAAATCCCATTAAATCTACAATATCTAATGTACTATTAGACTTAGCAATCCTAGTATGAATGTCTGGGTCTTTAGTCTTTGCCCACTTCATTAAGAAATCTCTAATTTTTTGTCTTATATCTTTAGGTAATTTCTTTAATGCTTTAAACATAGCATGTATAAAATCTTCTAACGTAATTCTATAAGCACTCTTTAATGAATCATATGCATTTTCAAAATGTTGTTTTGACCTATTATAAGCAGCTTTATCAGATAAGTCTCCCATAGGACTTACACCACCTTTTTGAGTAATATTTCCTAATTCATCTAATCCTTTTTTTATTTCATCAACAGCATTAGATATTTCATCTTTTACTTTATTAGGTTTTTCTTCTGCTTTTTTAATTGACTTATCGACTTCAGATATTGGTTTATCTTGTATTCCAAGTTGAGCATTAACAATTAAATCTTGTAAACTAACATTTCGTAAATCAAATATCATTGGAGTAGGTGTTTTACCATCTACTTTTTTAAGTTTACCATCTTTATCTGTTAATTCTTTTTTAAATAGTTCACTTTTTTCAACAAGTAATTTATCTTGTTTGCCAGTTTCGTAATCTCCAAAATATTCATTTATAGGGTCATATACTTTAAATCCTTGCTTTTTCCAAAACTCTTCTGAGCCTGGTTTAGCAATTATATCTATTGTATCTCTACCTTGAGCTTTTTTATTTATCTTAAAATTATTTACCCAATTTGATGCAAGTCCTTGACCTTGTTTATCTTCTGCAACTTTTATATCACCTATTCTTTCTAAGCCACCTTTAACTGGAAGTCCAACTCTTACTATATCTACACCTTCTATTTGCTCTATCTCTGCCATTTTTAAAACAGCAGTTATCGAAGCCTGACTTTTATTTATTTTTTTAGGTTTTTCTTTACCTTCTAATTCTTCTCTTATCTTTTGTTCTAATACATCACGAGGAATATCACCCATAGTTCCTGCTACATCTTCTTCTACTCTTCTAGATATTTCTTGCTCAAGAAAATCTTTATCTACTTCTTTATCAATATCTGATTGTTTAGTAATTCCTGTTTCATCATTAAATGCTTTAATATAAGAATCTAATTTATCGTCTATTTGTTTATATCTTCTTTCTTTCCACGATTCTTTTTTATTGCTTCCTTCAAATGTTCTATCAACTGCATCTTTTCTTAAATCTATTTTAAACCAATCTTTAAGGTCTTGAAGTGTTTCAATTTTTTTATCTTTAAGTAACTTTTTTACTATTTTTCTTGCATTTCTATAATTAGGTTTACTTAAATCATTACCTGCAAATGATTTTTCCCGTTTTTCAATAGTCTTTTTAGGAGCATCTTCTTGTATAGGTGCTACTTCGTTTGTTTTAAAACTAAATTTTGTACCATCACTAAATTGTAATAATACTCTATTATTACTTTTGTCATGCTTAACTAATTTTCCAGATTGACCAGATTTTTTATTTCCTTTTTGTAATACACCATATCTTGTTCCTGTTTTAAATGTATCTACAGGAGAAGTTGTTTGCTTTAATTGTTCAATTGATTGTTCTTCTACTGCTTTAGTAGATGTAGATTTCTTTTTCTTTGGTATAGATTCAGTTTGTTTTTTAGGACTTGAAGCATTTAATCCACTAAAAAAAGTGTCTAATTCAGCATTACTAGGTTGACCTGCTTGAGGACTTGCTCCTATTTGTTTTTCTGATTGAGATTGTATTTGCTTGCCTATACTTATACTTAAATAAGTATTTAACCAATTAGATATTTTTGCTTGACTAGGGTTTTTACCTGCCTCATCTATAATATCTTTTTCATATGTTTTAACTAAATCATCTATAATTTCTTTATCAGTAATAGAAAAAGTAGTTTTTTTACCAGTAGGTGTAATCTTGCCACCTTCACCTACTTTATAATTTATTTTAATTCTACCATCTACAATGTCTTGTGCTAAACTTTTTCTATCTTTTAATCCATCTCCTAATTGACTGCTTATATTTTTTATACCAGCATTTAAAACATTATTAACATTTTCTACTTCAGATTCATCTAAACTATTTAATAAATCTTTACCGCCTTTTTGTAATACATATGCTAACTTTTCTACTTTTTTACCAGCAGGCCCAAATCCTTTTAGTTCATCAATTCTTTGTTTTACTTTATCATCTGTTATTTCATCTCTATTAATAGAAACTCTTTTTGATTGACCTGCAGTTAATATTTCCTGTATTAATCCTTTTTGTGTAGGTTCTGCTTTTGTTATAGGTCTATCTTCTATCTGTATTGGGTCAACTGGTGCTATTGGTCTACCTTGATAAACTGGTTTACCTTTAGATGTAGATACATCTTCACCACTAGCAGCTTTAAACATATCTTCCATACTAAATCTTTGTTTACCACTAAGAACAATGCCAGCTGCTCCCATTCCACCACCTAATAAAGCACCCCCTACAAAACTTTCTTTAGCTGCTTGCCTATCATATATATCAGAAAAGTTTTCATCTTTATACCCACTTTGTATAGCAACAGATGATAAGTATTGAATATATTCTTGAGTTCCTTCTCTTACTCCTGATTCAAATCCTTCATATCCATAATATAATCTTTTATCATCTGCTATTTTTTTATACATATTTTTAAATAAAGAACGCCTTGTAAGTCTTTGAGCGTCTGTAGGCATTATATTTTTCATAAATTTACCAACAGATAATCTTTCAGTAACATTCATAATTGCTAAATATGCACCAGTAGATTTTGATGCTATATCTTTTGCTAATTCTTTATCTTTAGATTTATTATAAACATAGTCGTATGCTTCTTGATATTCACCTGTTGCTTCTAATGGATTAAGTACTGCCATTGACGCAGCATACCCAGCTGCAGGAGATTTAGTAGCAAGTGTTACTGCTCCACCTACAGTCCATCCTACCATAGAAGGAACTAATCCAAAAACAGTATCCATTAATAATTCTGTAGGTCTGTAATCTTTAAAATAATCTGTAGGTCTATCTTTTAAATAATTTTCATATGCTGCGTATCTAACATTATTTTTTATATTTTCTTCATAATATTTTTCTGCTAAATCATTTGCAGTTTTATGAAAATAACTATTCTTTTTTTCCATAAAAGAATCAAACCAATTAGGTTTTCTTTGTCTTTTTACTCCAGCTCCTACTTTTTCTCCCATGCCTGTAAAATCACCTTCATCGTAATAAAATGGAATAGGGTCTTTTAGTTTTATATATTTTTTATCACCAGATACTACTTCTTCAGCATTTTGAGATAAATTTTCTAAATAAGAAGTTACATCTTGTATAAGTTTAGCATCTTCTTCTTCTAAAATTTGATTATTATCAAGTCTTTGTTGACCTTCATTTGCAAAAGTTTGTAATCTATCTGTTAATTCTTTAAACTCATCAGCTTCATAGGTGTCTTTAGATAATGGACTAAACATATCTGTTATTAATTCACCTACTCTAGAATAACCTTCTCCACCTAAAAGTCTTTCAAGAGGTTTTACTGCTCCTTGAAATCCTCTTTCCCAAATATGAACAGGCTCATGTATTAATGATTTTTCTTTTAAATCAGGAGATGCTTTTATAACTGATTCTATTCTTTGCCTTAATGCAGGAAAACTTTCTTCTTGTAAAAAATTACTATATTCTTCATTAAATGGTTGAGTAGATACTTGTTTAGTATTTGGGTCTATTTGAAAATCATATAAACCTGAAAGAGCCCATAAATCTGCTCCATTATTAACTGTAAATCCACCACTTAAATTAATAGGCGTATTTATAGTTTTAAGCCATTCGGCAAATTGTAAAGGGTCGTATCTTTGTTCTGACATTACTCTTGTATATCCATTTTACTACTGAGTAAGTTATTTATTAAGGATTTAGTAAATTACTTAAATTAGTTCCTATATTATTATTTATTTGGTTAGCAGATGTTTGTGAATAACTATTTCCCCAATTTTCTGCTAATATTTTTTCTTGTGATTCTAAATTATCTAAAAATCCTAAATAACTAAACACTAAATCTTGTACGTTTTTATCTTTACCTTTAAGGCCCGGATAATCAACTTCTTCTAAATAATCTTTATAAGACAATAAAGAAGTATTTGGTTTCCAATATGAAATTTTATTATATATTTCATCAAGTATAATAGCATCTTTTCTATATCCTGCTTGACCCCATTGTGTTAATAAATCTTTTACATCACTATTAATACCAGATGATTTTTCTAAAATTCTTCCTAAATCATGTAAAGCAACATTTCTTATTTGTTTAATTCTAGGAGCATCTAATGTTTCACCTGCTCTAAATATTGAATCAAAATTTGTAGTAAGCATCATATCATTAAATTGCTTAGGATATGTTTTATTAAATTCTTTTGCTGGAATATTAAATTTACTTTCTACAATTTTAGCTGCTCCATAAACATTTTGTTTTACAGATTTATTAACAGCGGATTTTGTTTTTAACTCTATTGCATTTGCAACACCTAAATCAGTTTTCATTTGGTCAAATTGAGATAATCCTTTAGCAATTAATTGTTTATCTGCTTGAGGAGTTGCTAACCCCATAGTTAGATATTCTTTAGTTCCTTTTGCGTGATGCAATGATTTAGCATTTGGAAAACTATCTTCATTAATTTGTATACCATCTAATTTAATAAGATTACCTTCTGCGTCTACACCATCTTGGTCAAGCGCATCTAACACAGATAATGCTCTTAGTCTTAAATTCATTTCATCGTATTGACCTTTTAAATCTTTTTGCATCCTAGTAGTAAAATAAGGGTCATATTCTTGTAATTGACTATCCCATTCTTCATATAATTTTAATGCACCTTCTTGATAGCCTGGAGTATTTTCTAATGCTTCAAATTGTTTTTCACTTTCATTAATTAATACTCTAGCTTCTTGTTGTTTTTGTCTAGTATTATAAAAAGGTTGTACCGCTGCTATACTAGCATCTAAATAACTTGCTCTTACATTGTCTCCATCTTTCGCAACAGATTCTCTTTCTGCTATAAGGGTATCAAGAACTCCTTTTACTTCACCTACTGTTTTATAATTAGCAGCTGAACTTGCTAAAGTTGAATACATTTTAGTATCAGCAGATAATTGACTTGCTTCTTTTTGTCTCATACCACTTATATAAGCACTAGCTAAAGAAGGTAATAATCTACTAACAATATCACCACCACTAGATTGTTGAGGCATTTGAGCTTCATAAATTTTTGGTATTCCTACTCCTTCGTATGCCATTACGGTCCACCTCCACTAACTTTGTTGCCACCTCTAGCTTCAGCTAATTCTTCTGGAGTAAATCCTGTGATTCCTCCTTCTCCAGGCTCTGACCAATTTCCTCTATCATCATATGAACCAGCGTCTATAGCTCCTCCTTGACCCCAAATATCAAAGTTTTGACCTAACATTAACAAATAATCATACATTTCTTTTTCGTAATCTTTTGTAAGGTCTTCCATCTGTCTATCCATTTGCATGCCAGCTCTTTCATAGGATATGCCAGCAGCGTCATAACTTATACCTGCTTGTTGTAATGATTGAGCAGATGATAATGCTTGTCCAGATAAACTAGCTAAACTATCTTCATATTGTGATTTAGCACCAATCCCACTAATTGCTTGACTTGTTAAGGTTCTTTCTGTATTGCTTTCAAGTCCTTTCATTGACCTACTTGTTAATCCAGACCTTGTTCCTAACCCACCAGAAGCTACTTGCTCACCTTGATTAAATATATTATATGCAGATTCTTGTGTACTAGCAAGTGTTCCACTCATTTGTTGACCCATACCTCTTAATGATAAACCTAATGTATCTTGAGCTGATTGTCTTCCTCTGTCTCTTTCACTTTGTTCAAAAGCAGACCTATCTCTAGCCATACCAAATATTTCACCTGCTAATCCATATTCTTCGCCTTTTAAATCATATTCTCCACTTATATATTTTTCTTTATAATCATCATACTTAGGAGCAAATTTAAGATATTTACTATCTATTCCAGAAAAAGCATCAGAAAAATCTATATGTCCAGCTTCATGTGCCATATTTTATCCGTAAGGGTTAATGTTATTTCCAAATTGAACTTGTCTTAAAGATTCTAATTCAGGTCTATATCCATATAAACTCATACCACCAGCAGCTAATAATGATTGTTGCATAGATTTAGATTTTTGTCCTGCTACTCCCTTAAGATAAGAATCCATAATTGATGGAGCAACTTCGTCTGTTAGTGGAGTAAATGAAGATGTCATAAAATTTTGAGACCCTTCTCTAAGAGCTAAATTAGAATTTGCAAAAATATCATCTCCACCCATTCCAATTGACTCTGCTAAAGCCTCGGTAACTTCATAAGAACTTGTACCAAGTGTTTTATCCATTACTATATTATCATATCCAGAAGCAACAGAAATATCAGAAGATAATCCAGATGCAGATGTTAATTTATTACTAACTCCAGATGAAGGTAATTCTGTATTCATTATAGATTCAAAACCTTCTTTAGCTTTTTTTAATTCTGACGATAATCCAAGTCCTTCTTTTTTTAATACTGTTTCACCAGAAGCAAGTGTTTCATATCCTCTTAATCCTTCTTTAGCTTTTTTAGAAGCACTAGCTGCTTTAGCTGCTTCTCTTGCAGATTTGCCTTCTTTCATTTTTTTAATTAAATCACCACCACCAGTAAATGCGGCTGCCATTACCCCAGCTGCTAAACTTCTAGTTAATATACTATCATTAAGTTTATCGTCAAATTCTGAAAACGCTAAATTTTGTTTATCTGCTTCATTTTCATAAAACATATCTGACTTAATTTTTTTTCTTTTACCAGATTTAGATTCAGATAATGCTTTACCTGCTTGAGCTCCTCCATAAGTTCCTAATCCAGCTCCAATACCAGCAGCTACAAAACCTGCTCCTCCAGTAGCAAGACCTATTGCAAGTCCACCTAACGCACCACCTATACTAGACCAAAGGCTTTTTTCTTGTGCTTTAGATTGTTCTTTAGCTATTTGAGATTGTACACTATCTGCTTCTTCTTTTACTGTTTTAGCAAATGCAAGTTTTTGTTGACCTCTAGATTTAAAATCTTCACCAGCTCCAAATTCTTTTAATGAAGAAGTATCAATTTTTTTTCTTGCTTGTCTTGTTTTTCTTTCTTTTGCCATTATTTACTTTTAATTATATGTTTAAAATTTATTGCTATATATATTATAATACAACTACGTTAAACAAACTAAATGTCCTGTAAACATATTATAATTAACATCGTGAGTTGATGAATTATATGGTTCTATATTTGCTCCAGTAGCATTAAGAATTGCCCATTGAACTTTATCTCCAGCTGATAACTTAGTTTCAGCAGATAATCTTGTACTCCAAAATTTATCAGCAATTAAATCTGCATGATATACATCAAGTCGAATTTTAATTGATAAATCATCTGATGATACATATGCCCCACTACTATTTGAATCAACATATAAAATTTGCGATAATGATTCACCAGAATCAACTTGCGCAGAATGTGCATCTTCATACAAAAGACTAGTGTTAAAATGGTATATTCCATCATAAGGAACTATAAAATAATCATTAGTATAATCTATATTTGAATTATTATCATAATTATTAACAACAGTGCTTTTATTTTTATTTTCAAATTCAACTTTACTATATCCTCCTGTTGCCCAAACTTGACTATCATCTATATATACTCTAAAAGCAGGCCATAAAAAATTCTTTGCAGTATTTATTAATAATTTATTTTCAGAAGCAAACCTAGCATCACTACCAACTTTAGATACTTTCATTCCATATAATTTACCATCTTTAGTTTTACCTATATCTCCTATAATAACTCTATCATTTACTCCATCATTAATTACTATATCATTTTGTTCTGATTTTAAAGGTGCTTTATTTGATTCTTCATTAAATATTGTATTATGCAATTTACCATTAAGTTTTAATACACCTTTTATTTTACCTCCAAATTCATTAATAACGTATTCACCTTCTTGTAAATCATTTAATGATACTTGTTTATGCCTTATAATATCTATCATTTTAAGAAGAAGATTGAACTAATGTTGTTGTATCAAATCCACCTACATCAGTTAAAGATGTTTTACCAATTATTCTATACTTTATACCAATACTTACAATTTTAAAATATTGTTTTTTAGAACTAGCTCCTTCTAAATGTGCATTATTTATTTGCAATGCTAAACTATAACATTTTAAAGGATTTCCTAATACTACTCCTTCAAAATTTCTATAATCTATTTCATATGTATTAATAGAATTACCTTCATCTGTTCCTGTTCCAACATCTCTATAAACCATATAATTTGAAGAATCTATATCTAACCATTCTCTACCAACATCACTAGTTACTAATGCTCCATTTATTTGATACCTAACATCAAAAGTAAATGCTTCATCACCAGTTTCTGTAATATAATCTATAGTAATACCATAAATCTTTTTAATATTATTAGGAGCTCCAAAATCTTCATCTCTAGTTACTATATTATATCTAGTTCTATTTGCTCCTGCATCACCATTAGCTGCTCCAGCTTCAGTTATAGAATAATCAGTAACTTTTTGTTTTATTGCAAATATATAAATATTTCTTTGATTACTTGCTGCTTCAGTCATACTTCCATCTATATATACAGCTGCTCCAGTTCCTGATGAATTATGTCCTATGCTATCTAATCCTGTTGCTTCTGGTATTGTAACAAAATTAGTCCATGAATTATTCATTGTATCCCATTCATAATTTCCAGCTGCTACTGCATCTTGATGTAATTTACCATCCATAAAATATGCAACACCAGTTTTTAAAGCAGCTCCTGTTTTATCTGGAGCATTATCCCAACCTCTAGTCCATGCTCCTGTTACAAGGTCGTAAAATCTAGGAGAGTCAGAAATATTTTGACAATCATTAACTATAATAAGTTTTTTAGATATATTATCATATCCCACATTAGGCCCAAATGTTTTTGATTCAATATAATAACTTTCTCCACTAGCCATTATATTTGCATTTGAACCCGCAGCATCAACCAATGTTAGTTGAGTTTCAGATGGTATTGTTCCAACAAAAGCAAAAGTTGAATCTGTACTATTAATTATTTTATCACCTTGCGATACATCTGATGTTTGAAATTTAGCATCAGTATCATTAAGTTGATTTGTAGCTGTAGATGTTGCTGTACTAGTAAATAAACTTTTTCTATATACATCTCTTGTCCAATTTTGCCATTGAGTAGAAGATATTTTACCTTGTATTAAATCTTTTATTTCACCATTGTCATATATCCAACATCCATAATTATTTGCAAATGCAACAGCTGATTGTATTTTAATTGCAGAATAAGGATTTTTAATTCCCAATCCATCAAACTTAGCTTGCAATCTCCATCCCGCTGGATTTGGATTTTTAACATCTACTATATATAATGTACTTTCTTTAAATGCAAGTAACACTCCACCAGATTCCATTAAACAAGTAAACTCATCTCCGTCACCTTCTGCAATATCTAATCTATTAGAAGTTGGAAATGTATCCATTTTATTAGGAGGACTATATATTATAGCATCTCCCATTGTTACTTTAGAAGAAGATTGGTTTCTATTATCATAATATAAAAGATTTGCTACAAATGTTCTACTATTGCATATAACAGAAGTTTTATACATAAAAGCACCGTATGATGGAATATTACTAAAAGAAAGAGAAATTTCATCTTGTGAAAATCCATTTATTGCTTCATACGTAAAAGGACTTGGAGAATTAATAGTGTATTGATTACTATAAAAACCTCTCCATTTAGCAACATCGTCACCTATTCCATGTCCTTGACCATCTGCTTCCCACATATTAGATGTATTAGCTGCAGCTACTCGAACATTCCAATTATCAAATTTATCTGTTAAATTGGTTCTTGTTCCTCCACCAACTCCATCTACTGCAACTCTAAAATCTGCATCTAATAATAATATCCAACTATCTCCAGTTCCTGTTTTTCTAGCATAAGCTCTTCCACCTATTAATCTTGGGTTTATATTTACATTTACTCCAGTCCCAGGCGCAGCTGAAGTTTCATTTAATCCACTTATTAATACTCTTGCATATACTACTTCGTTAGCATCAATTGTTATATTGTCACCAACTAACTTAGTTATTAAAGATTCTTGATTACCTTCATATACAAGAGATTGTCCAAATTCATATTCACCCGGTGGCCACGCTCCTTTATCGCTACCAAAACTTTGATAAAAATCAAGGTTCATTCCCATTGGAATATCTATATCTCCAATTGGTGGATAAACTTGAAATACTCCAGATGTACTTGTGCCAGTAGCAATTGTTAAATCATTATTAGCAACTGATGTTATTTCTCTTAATTCATCATTAGTTGCATCATTCCAAACTGCATAATTTAAACCGTATTGTTCAGCATTTGCTATATTTGCATCTCTAGCTCTTATTGAAGAACCATAAAAAGGACTTGCTGAAGTTCCGTTCCATCCGTCAAACCAATCAGGTTCACCCTTTCTTCTCCATTCTGGAGTTTCATCAGATGCTACAGATAAATAAGTTTTACTTATTTCAAATGTATTTGTTGCTTTATTAACAATTGTATGAGAACCAGAATAATATTCACTATCAGATATAATAACTGTATCTCCATCTAACATTCCATGACTTGATGATGTAAATTGCACAACTCCACTATTATCTGCAATAGTAGCTGTACCTGCTAAATCTGTTTTAACAGGAGCATTAATACTAGCAGCGTCAGAACTTGTTTGACTATCTCCATGACATCTACCAACTAATCCAAAAAATGGAGCAGTTAAATCATTTTTACCTAAATACCATCTTTTAGTGTAAGTATGTCCTAATAAACTTTTACCAGATATGTCACCTATAGGCCCAAACCAATATTGTCCTTCAGATGCAAAACTATTATCTTTTTTATCTTTACCTGCGTTACCTATTCTTAACACATTGTTGTGAAAATAAAAATCAGGTACTTTAATATTGGTATCACCTACTTGCGTTTTTGTAACACCATCACTTAAAGAAAAGTTACCAGTTGCTCTATCAAAAACTAATAAATAATGATATGGCCCAGATGCTAGTGTATCTGTTGTTGATGAATAAGAATAATCAGATTTAAAATAAAATAAACCTCTACCAGGCTCAACAGTATATGTAAAGTCTTGATAAAAATCAGAATTAGTTGACCTTTGAGGAGGATAAAAACTACTTAAATATCCTTGCTCATCGACCATAACTCCAGATGCTAACTGAAGTTCATTAGGTTTTATTGTTCTAGGATTAGCAGAAGTATTTTCCCCTCCAGAGAAGTCTCTATATATGAGGGTTTGTTTTGGCATTTAATACTTTTTTCTTTTACCTTTTTTCTTTTTAACTGCTTTCTTTTTCATCGGTTTCTTTTTCATCGGTTTTGACATTTTTTTACTTCCGTACATAATATACTCCTTTAGAATTTCCAAATAAATAATTTAAGAACAGCAGATACAACATCCATGCATTCTTTTGCTAATTCTTGTTTTTCTTTTACACTCATTTTGCCATCTTTCATAGCTTCATTATATTTTTGTGCAACTTCTTTCAACTCTTTTAAAGCAGGTCTATACTTTGTTGCTACTAATGTGGCTACACCACCTATTATAATAGCAATTAAGTAAGCACCATTTCCCCATGTTAACCATTCCATTATTTTTTCTCCTTTAGTGTTTGTTTTATTTCTTCAATATCTTGCATAATAACATCAAGTTTATAAGTAATTAAATTATTAGATAATTTTAATTCTGAAGCATTTACTTTTGTTTCTAAATTTTCTTTTATAATATCTATATCATATTTCATAAATCCAAAAGCAAGAATAGCTGCGCATATAACTGTTCCTAATGCTATCATATTGTCTATAGATATAGTTGTATTTAGTTTCATTTCTTTTTACGTTTTACAGTTTTCTTTTTTTTCTTTTTTTTAGGAAAACCTTTTTTCATATTATCATATGCTTTTTTAGTTATAGTAGAATTTTTTTTACTTCTACTTGTACCTGCTTTTTTACGTTTATTAATATTTTTATATAAACTCATACTTACTTTTTCTTTTTATGTCGTTTAGCAAAATTTCTAGCTGCTTCTACAGAACCAAATCCCCATTTTTTTAAAGCTAATGCTTTGCGAGTAGGTCTTCCTTTAGAATCTTTCATCGGGCCTTTCATGCCTGCAAATCTAGCTGCAAATGAAACTCTTCTTGGATTTGTACCTTTACTAACTGGAGGTTTTAAATTACTGCCTTGTCTTTTTGCAGATGCTCTACCTTTAGCATTAAGTCCACCTTTAGGATTTTTACCTGCTTTTCTTTGCCATGCAGGTGTTTTATAACTTTTTTTAGGTGCTTTTCTTTTTTTTGTTGGCATTATTTGCCTACTTTTTTCATAGCTAATTTATGAGATTCTGTAAAAGTTTTACCTTTTTTTATAGATGAAACCATATATTTTATATGTTTAGAAGTATGGTGTTTCGAGTGTTTTCCCATCGATTCTGTTTGTCGCTTATTTAAGCCACTCATTGAAACACCTTTAATTTTTTTAACTTTAATCATTAGTTTTTCCCATTTAATCTACTAATAACGCCTTTAATTTCCGAGACTTGATTATCTAAATCATTTATCTCTTTATTTAATGCATCAAATTTTCTATCCATCTTGTCATCTGATTGATTCCATCTTCCAATAAGTTTAATTATCATTCCTTCAGTATTCTCAAGAGTTTCACTTTGACCTCTATTTTCTGTCTTTAGGTCTTGCAAAGCGTCTGCCTGCGCAGACCCTCTTTTGTTCATAGAGAATACCATATACACTAGCAAAGCCCCTACGACACCTATCATACCCGCCTCGCTGTAAATCTTCATG
>Ga0070748_1000557_pt1 | contig 17955 bp, 19 predicted proteins | sample VirMetDEL_Nov_12_FD_77015 | JGI IMG/M metagenome (GOLD analysis project Ga0070748, IMG submission 77015) | Aqueous microbial communities from the Delaware River and Bay under freshwater to marine salinity gradient to study organic matter... | ecosystem: Environmental > Aquatic > Marine > Coastal... | reverse complement strand
TTAACTGTTCCACCAAAACAGCTTGCGGTACTTCAAGGCGCACCTGCCCACCTGCGGCGCCAGGCTGGCCGTCACCGCCATCGAAACCGTCATGACCACGACTGGCTTCGCCCCAGGTGCAACCACCTGGCTTGCCATCTGCACCGGCAATACCTGTATAACCCGGCGCGCCGTGACCGCCGCGCACATCAAATGTCAGACTTTCCAGGGTTACAACTTGCAAACGCACGCTCAGGTCGCGACCCGGCAAGGCGGGGGTTTCATAGCTACCCCGAGCGCCACGCGCAGTGATCTGCGCACCACTGGCAATCTCGGCGGCAGCCACTTCGAGGCGTAGTTCCTGATCACTGGGTGCAATCGCCAGGCGCGCGTCACGACCCAAACGTAATTGCGCTACGCGAATTTCGGTCAATCCAGATGGAATCAGGAGCGTGCCGTGATCGGCAATGTCCAGCCGATCAAGCAACAACACACTGGTGTTGCTCGGCAGACGCATAAACGCGTTGGACTCAACTTCGATCACTGCTTCGGCCAATACGAGAGGGCTAAAGAGCGCGGCAAGGGCTAACCAATTACGCATTTTCGGCCTCCAACTGCAGGGCTTCCAGAGGTTGCTCTGGAGCCGTCACAGTACGTTCGGCGGGCATACCCAGCAGTTGAAAAATCCCAAACAGCAGGATTTGAATTCGCGCCTGAGCCGGTTGGGCGCTCGCCGCAATGCGCTTGTCAAAAAGCCATAATTCCAACGCATGAACCAGCAGGATGAAGACGCCCGCCGCATTCAGCAGCAGCGTAAAAGGTTGTGCGAAAGGCTGCAGCAGGTTTGCCAGCACGACGCCCCAGAACAATGCCGTCAGCACTTTACCCACAGTCAGAAATAACTTCATACCCGCCCCCAGCAGTTTTTATTTCGCTGCACCTTATCTGCTTTGGGGGTGTGCTGCCAGAAGACCAGTAAAAACCATGAAGGACGAATGCCTTCACAGCTTTTACTGGATGAAGCGGCTCGCTTGCTGACAGGCCGTCACATCAGTTATGGCTGCGCCTCAACCTCCGCTTCAACACGGCGATTGATAGCCCGCCCAGACTCACTGTCATTATCAGCAACCGGCCGCGACTCACCATAGCCAACAGATGAGACCCTGCTGCTGTCGATACCATGCTGATTGACCAGCACATCACGCACCGCATTGGCGCGCCGCTCAGACAACCCCTGGTTATAGGCATCACTGCCTATAGCGTCGGTGTGCCCTTCAACAGTGGTGCTGGTTTGTGGGTATTGCTTCATAAAGTCGGCAAGGCTTTTGATATCCGCCTGACTGCCTTCTTTTACATCGGATTTATTGAAGTCGAATTTCACATCCAGCTCTACCCGAACTGAGTCCACTACTTCCATGGGCTCTACATCGGCAGGCGCACTGGCATATTCTTTAATCGGACAGCCATTATGCTGAACCGGTGTATTGGGAGGGGTTCCTGGGCAACGGTCACGACGATCAAACACACCATCATCGTCTTCATCACCATCCTGGGCATAACAAATCAGCGTACCAATAACCGCACCGGCTACGGCTCCGCCTGCTGCCCACGTAGAACTTTCGATTGCGCCCAGACCTGCACCGGTCAGACCGCCAATTGCACTGCACAGGGGCCAGTTCCCTTGGTTGAGTGGCGCATCTCCCGTACTGGAAGTTGTGACGCAACCTGAAAGAACACTGCTGACCAAGAGAATGGGGGCTATCCCCATCATGGATCTAACTCTCATGGTAGAAATCTCCTGTAATGCCGGCTACTGCCGGTAACTTAGGAGTAAAGACCTACCCTTCGAGCTGCACAAGCCAGACCCTAATGGGCCTGGCTTGTTTTCTGCAGAAAGCCTGGAGTCAGGCGATCAAGGACGCGCTTCTACTTCAGCTTCTACGCGACGGTTGACGGCACGGCCATCAGCGCTAGCGTTGTCGGCAACTGGGCGAGTTTCGCCATAACCTACAGCGTTAACACGATCACTGCCTACGCCGTACTGGTTAACCAGCACGTCACGCACCGCATTAGCACGACGCTCGGACAGGGTTTGGTTGTAAGCATCACCGCCAACGGAGTCAGTGTGACCTTCAACCACTGTGGTGGTTTGCGGGTATTGGGTCAGGAAGTCAGCCAGGTTTTTAATATCACCATAGCTTTCTGGTTTGACCTGAGCCTTGTCGAAGTCGAACTTAACGTCCAGCTCCACACGTACCGCTTCGGCTGGTTCAGCCACAACAACTTCTTCAACCACTTCTTCAACCATAACAACCTGCTCATCGCTGGCGCCATGCACCCAGCAATACGCAGCTGCCATACCGGCACCTACTACAGCGCCGCCGCCAGCCCATGTAGAGCTTTCAATAGCGCCCAGAGCAGCACCGCCCACACCGCCAATCGCGGCGCAGGTTGGCCAATCCGTTTTCTGCAGCCCGGCACAACCGGTCAAAAAGCTAGTCGCGACAATCAGGGGTAATGCTTTCCTGGTGATGCTCATATATACGTCTCCTATTGGTAAATCGGTGTAAACCCGATACTGACGAAGTAAAGACGCCAGCAACTAAATATGCCAGATAATCTGCAAACACATTAGTAGCACAATCCACGCTAGGCCTCACTGCTGCTGCACGTTAGTCTTTGCGCACTTGAGCGAGGAGTCGTCATGCCTGTAACACTATCCCCCCGAACGCCCCAGCAAGCCCTTGCAGCACTGCTGGCTCGCTACATACCAAAACGCTTACTCGTGGTCGGAAGCCGCGACCTACCGGCCATTGATGCCTTTATCCAGGCCCACCCAAGCTGTCACATCGTTCACGCAGAAGCTGGAACACTATCCGGCGAGGTGGCCGCGCAGCGTTTCGATCTAGCACTTATCGTTGATTGCCTGGAGCACCTGCCCAAGCGCGCTGGGCTGGAATTACTCGGTGGCATTCGCAACCTGAATGCCAGCCGTATGGCCGTACTGGTCGACCTGCAGGCCTGTGACTGGCAAGAAACCGATTTCTTTGCCCTGGCTCTTCAAGCCAGTGAGTCCTTCCAGCGCGAGGAGCAGACGCTCAACCTATTTACATATGACCTGCTCGACTACAAGCAAGTACCCGATTGGTTGAACGCCAAATTTTGGGCCAACCCGGAAAATTACGGCAAGTATTGGTGGTAAGCCCATGAGCAGCCAAATCTGCCCCTGCGGCAGCGATCTGTTGCTAACCCTGTGTTGCGGCCGCTACCACACAGGCACGCCAGCACCCAGCGCCGAAGCATTGATGCGCTCACGCTATAGTGCTTATGCACTGGCACTGATCGATTATTTGGTGCGCAGCACACTACCGGCACAACAGGCCGGTCTCGACCAAGATGCCATCCAGGCCTGGAGTCTGGGCAGTACCTGGCTTGGGCTTGAAGTCGAGCAGGCGCAGCTGATTGAGGGAGAACCGCAGCACGCCTATATCACCTTTACCGCACGCTGGCGTGACCACACCGGTGAGCATAGCCACCGTGAACGCTCGGCATTCGTGTGCAATAACGAGCATTGGTATTTCATTGATCCGACTGTCGAGCTGAAGCTTAGTCGCAATGAACCTTGCCCCTGTGCCAGTGGGCTTAAGTTCAAGAAATGCTGTGCAGGCTATTTTTGACGTTTGAGCGTGAACCCGCACAGGGCGCAACAAGCAACTGGCTAGTCCTGTAATTTCAGATGAGAAATATCAGGCGGCGGTCCTGCTGGAGCTTTTTTCGCCTCACCCATGTCGCTGCCGGGTGGAGCCAGGCTGAACTGCGATAAGTCCAACACCGGGACCGCCATCTGCGGCTGCTCATCCTGTACGTCATCCCCCAACGGCGCAATGCCAAAATCCGGGGCATCCACTTCAGCAAACGCAGCCATGTATTCATCACGCGGCGCAACCTGCAAGCGCGCCGCAGGTGTGTTGGCGGCCGGCGGAGTGGAAGCTGCCGTCACAGCTGGGGCTGGAGCCACAGCAGGCGGAGCGGTCAACTCAATTTCCTCGACCTCATCCTCAATGCAGGTCACCTGCGCCAAAGCACCAGCGCGCTCCAACGTTGCACGGTACTTCTCTGCCCCGGCCGCATCTAAGTTGCTTTTAATTACGATGCGCCTGCCAGAGAACAGCAACGCCAAACGTTGCTCATCGGCCTGAAACAGCTTGGCCAGATTAGCCTTCACCAACTCCAGCTGGGCACCTGGCACCAACTGCGCACTGAAGGCAATTTCGTAGCGAGCCATGGTCATACTCCTGTCCTATTCGTTGTTCAGTATGGCGCAGGTTTTTTTACCGTCACAACAGGTTGCAGCCAAGCACTTGCTTGTTACACTGATGCGTCATTCGGAGTATGCAATGTTTTATCAGGCGCAAACGATAAGAATTCTCAGCCTATTGATGTTTTCTGGCCTTGTCTTTGGCCTTGGTGGTTGTTCCTCATGGACATCAGACGACTTTAAAGACCCTGAGGTTCGCTTGGTCAAAGTCGATGTGGTTAAAGCCAAACTGCTAGAGCAGCATTTCACCTTGCGCTTTCGCATCGATAACCCCAACAGCTTCAGCCTGCCCATACGTGGGCTGGACTACGTGGTGCACCTGAACCAGGTAAAGCTGGCGGAGGGTGAATCGAGCACATCCTTCACCGTGCCGGCTTACGGCCATCACAGCTTCAACGTTCCGGTACGCACCAATCTCTGGCGACACCTGCGCCAAATCGTAAAAGCGCTGGATAAACCCGACGAACCTATCCCTTATCGACTTCAAGGCGCGGTGAAAACCGGCTGGTTGTTCGGACGGAGCGTGCACATGTCGCGCAATGGCGAGATAATTCCCGGCGACTACATCCCGGAGTAACTCGCATGACCCAGCAAGAACACGTCCACGGCCCTGACTGCAATCATGACCACGACCATTCTCACAGCCACGATCACAACCATGAGCATGGCCACGTCCATGGCCCGGATTGCAATCATGGCCACCAAGAACCGGCACGTAACGCATTGAAAGACGTTGGTCGCAACGATCCTTGCCCTTGCGGCAGCCAGAAGAAATTCAAAAAATGCCACGGCGCCTAAGCCTGCAATGAATAACCTTACGTTGCTCGCGCTGACCCTGAGCGTCATAACGATTGCCGCACTGGGGTTGTATGCCCTGCAACTTTGGCGGCGCATTTGGGCCAAGGAAAAAGCACAAGCCGAGGCGCTCAACACACAGCGCGAGCGCATCGGCGGCGATCTGCGCATCCTCGCCAGCAGTTTACTCGAGGGCCAGTTACCGCTGATCGAGGGGGCGATTCGGATCAAAGTGTTGTTGGATAACTACGACAGCACCCTCAGTCAGGATCCGCGCTGTGAGGTTTTTCATCAGCTGTTTGCGGCAACCGCCCAAGTGCCGACCCACGTCGAGTGGAAGGCCCTGGAGAAAAGTGTACGCCGCCAGCATGAGCAGCACTTTAGTGCCTTGGAACTGCAGCACAAGGCGGCAGCCCGTGCAGCGGCGCGCTGGCTGCTCGACGAAGCGCTGCCAGCAGCACGCCAAAGCGCATGATTTGCCTGCTATGCGCCTTGTCAGGCGCATAGCAGCTGGCTAACGTAGTACATCCACTCTAGTACCCACGCACTTGCCATACAGTGCGCACACCCAACTCGACCCTCTCTATCGTCCGCAAGGAGCCTGCTGAATGCTAGCGCGCGCGTTACGCCCCATGGCCCACCTCAGTCTCGCCGCCATACTGACGGCTGTCGTAGCGCTCAGCGGCTGCCAATCATTCTTGAACAGTCGCTACAGCGACAGCGTGCCCCCAGACCAGGGCATCGTCCGGGTAAAAGGCCTGGCGCAAAGCGTGGTAATCCGGCGCAACCCTCTGGGCATGCCACTGATCGAGACCACTACTTTTCATGACGCCCTGTTTGCGCTGGGCTATGTGCATGCCAGTGACCGCCTGAGCCAGATGGTCGGCTTGCGCTTGATGGCCGAGGGTCGTCTGGCCGAAATGGCCGGCCCCGGCGTGTTGGAAATGGACCGCTTCATGCGCGCGGTCAACCTGAAAAAAAGCGCCGAGGTGCTCTATAGCAACGCCTCGCCGCGAATCAAACGCTTCTTCGAAGTTTACGCACGTGGGGTTAACGCTTACCTATTCCGTTACCGCGACAAACTGCCGATGGACCTGGCCGAGTCCGGCTATCGCCCGGCGTACTGGAAAGCCGAAGACTCGGCACTGGTATTCTGCCTACTTAATTTTGGTTTGGCGGTGAACCTGCAAGAGGAAATCGCTTCGCTGGTGCTGGCGCAGAAGGTTGGCAGCGAACAACTCGCCTGGCTATTGCCAACCTACCCCGACGAGCCACTGCCACTCGAAGAAGCCGCCAAGCTCAGCGGGCTCGACCTGAACGGCCAACTGGCCGGTTTGAGCGAGGTCAGCGCGGCCGTCAGCCAATTCGCCAATGCCCACATGCTCGGCGTGGCGGCGTCTAATAACTGGGCCTTCGCCCCCCAACGCACGCGCAGCGGCAAAAGCCTGCTGGCGAACGACACCCACCTCCCGTTGTCGATGCCGTCGGTGTGGAATTTCGTGCAGATCCGCTCGCCGAAATACCAGGCAGCCGGCGTGTCCATTGCCGGCGTGCCGGCTATTGTCGCGGGTTTCAATGGCAAGCTCGGCTGGGGCATGACCATGGTCATGGGTGATAACCAAGACCTGTTTCTGGAGAAGACCAGGCGCCAAGGCAATCGCCTGCAGTACCTGGCCGACGGCAAATGGCTCAACGCCCAAGAGCGCCAGGAAACCTTCTTTATCAAAGGTCAGCGGCCAATCCGCGAAACCCTCTACGAAACCCGCCACGGCCCATTGTTGAACTCTGTGTTGGGTGAGCGTAAGCACATGCTGCAGCCACTGCAGATTGGCAGCGGTTTCGGCCTGGCACTGAAAACCACACAGTTCGAAGCAGACCAGACCCTGGATGCCTTCTTCAACCTGTCCCGCGCCCAATCGGTCGAACAAGCCTTCGAGGCCACGCGCGAGGTGCGAGCCATGCCGCTGAATATTGTGTTTGCCGATGCGCAGCATATCGGCTGGCAAGTCACCGGGCGCTTCCCTAATCGCCGTGCGGGTCTGGGGTTGATGCCCTCACCCGGCTGGGACAGCCAGTACGAGTGGGACGGCTTCGCCGACCCAATGCTGCACCCTTACGACCAAGATCCGCCGCAAGGCTGGCTGGGTACCGCCAACCACCGTACCGTACCGCGCGGCTATGGCATGCAGCTGTCCAACTCCTGGTTCTACCCCGAGCGTGCCGAGCGCATTGCCGAACTGGCCGCTACTGGCAAGCATGATAGCCAGAGCATGATTGCGATGCAGTACGACCAAACCTCGCCCTTCGTCGCCAAGCTGCAGAACATGTTCAGCGCACCCGGCATGGCCGCTCCCCTGAAAGCGGCCATCGATGCACTACCAACCGCCGAAAGCATCAAGGCACGCGAAACATACAGCCGACTGATGAAATTCGACGGCAAAATGGCCGCCACCTCCGCCGACGCCGCCCTTTACAGCGCCTTTCTCTATCAGAGTGCGCGCGAGACCTTCCTCGACGAACTCGGCCCGGACAGCACGCCCGCCTGGAAGGCTCTTGTAGAAACCGCCAACAGCTCTTATTCCGCTCAAGCGGATCATTTGCTAGGCCGTGATGACAGCCCATTCTGGAATGACCGCCGCACCGCGCAGCGTGAAGACAAACCCGCCATCCTCGCGCGCAGCCTCGCCGGCGCCATCACGCTTCTGGAAAGCAAGCTGGGCAGCGAGCGCAGCGCCTGGCAGTGGGGCAAGCTGCACACCTATAACTGGACCACCGAGACCAGCCAGCTGGCGCAATACATGAGCCCCAGCCAACGCACCAGTATCAATGCCATCAAGGGCTACCTTGACCGCGGCCCCTACCCAGCCGGCGGCGACCACGGCACGCTCAACGTAGCGGCTTATCAATGGGGGCAGGACTTTGATACCTGGCTGATTCCCGCCATGCGCATCGTCGTCGATTTCGGCCGCGAGGAACCACTGATTGGCCTCAACAGCTCAGGGCAGTCTGGCAATCCCGCCAGCAAGCACTACGCAGACGGTATCGAGGCCTGGCTCAAGGGGCAGTACATGACATTCCCTTTCCAATCGCGAAACCTCGACAAAGCCTACGGCAGCAAACGCCTGCTGCTAATGCCGGATAAGTAAACGCTAAGCGACCGTTCGTCGGCAGACGCTGAACCAATGCTTAACCCACTGCTCTGAGTAAGTGGACTTACTCCATAGATCATCACTTTAGGGCGCTTTATAGCGCCCTTTCTTTTGCCTGCGATTTAGCTCACCACAGCGACCAACTGCCAGTGCATAGCCTGCGAAATCGCCTTATACGTTCTTTGTGTCTACGTACCGCGCCTTTCGTAGCCTGCACATGCAGCTCTAGCGTGCACTTTGCAGGCAGTTCAACGTAAGCTTTGTGCCTTGTGCTAACGCTTGATGCCGGATCGCCGGGTATTTCTGCCCAGCGCCCGCATAAGCCTTGTGTTCTGCTCCCTGTGAGGACGTTGAAATGAGCAACCGCCAAGCCGAAATTGCCGCCGCACTCGACGTGGTGCCCCCCTTTGCTGACGACGATGCTTTGGTAACCGAAGTTGAACGACGCAAGGCTTTTATCAAGCAGTGCCTACAGAACTCGGGGCTTAAAGTGCTTGTGCTAGGCATCAGTGGCGGCGTCGACTCCCTCACCGCAGGGCGCCTGGCCCAGTTATCAGTGGAAGAATTGCGCAGAGACACCGGCGACAACGCTTATCGCTTTATCGCCGTGCGCCTGCCTCACGGCACTCAGCACGACGAACAAGACGCGCAGGATTCGCTGAAATTTATTCGTGCCGATGAAGAAGATACGGTAAATATCGCAGGCAGCGTGACGGGCCTTGGCGAGCAAGTGACTCATCTGCAGAAGCTCAGCGAAGCCCGTCGCGACTTCGTCACCGGCAATATTAAGGCGCGTATTCGCATGGTCGCCCAGTTCGCCATCGCTAACGCCAACAACGGCCTGGTGATCGGCACCGACCACGCGGCAGAAGCGGTAATGGGCTTTTTCACCAAGTTCGGTGATGGCGCCTGCGATCTCGCCCCACTGTCCGGCCTGGTCAAGGGCCAAGTGCGCGCCATCGCCAACTACCTAGGAGCCCCGGAAAGCCTGGTGTTCAAGGTGCCCACTGCCGACCTGGAAGAACTGCGCCCCGGCAAGCCGGACGAAGAGGCTCACGGCGTCAGCTACAGCGAAATTGATGCCTTCCTGCACGGCCTGGCAGTACGTGAAGAGGCCTATACCATTATCGTGCGCGCCTTTGATGCCACCCGACATAAACGCGAGCTACCGCTGGCACCCTGACAACAACGCTCGACTTACCGTGTATCGATATCCATGCCGCGAGTTGCAGCCCACGCACAGGCTAGGCTTTTCAACGAGCGTGCCTGGTGCTTGGGCCGGCCTGATATAACCACCCCACACAGGAAAACCGCATGACGCCGCCACCCACTGCGGAACAGATATCCACTCGCACGCTGCTTGACACCCTAATCCGTGCGGGCCTGGTCGCCGCGTTGATCGTTGCGTGTTTCGAAGTGTTCAGTCCGTTCCTCAGCCTGATGATCTGGTCGCTGATACTCGCCGTCACCCTTTATCCGCTGCACAACCTGCTCAAAATGCACCTGGGCCGCAGCGATAGTCGCGCCGCCACGCTGATCGTGGTCTTGACTATTGCCATCCTGATGATCCCCATTTATCTACTGGGCACCTCACTGACTGAATCGGTGGAGACTGTCATAAGCAGCGTGAAATCAGGCGCCGTACGCATCCCCTCATTACCCGACGCAGTTTCTCAGTGGCCATTGATTGGCCAGCCATTGCATGACGTTTGGGCGCAGGCTGCCACCAACCTGACGGGCGTTCTTCAGCACCTGGCGCCACAGCTCAAATACGTCACCCTGGGGCTGCTGAGCAAGATCGCTGGAATAGGCGTTGGCATGCTGGTGTTCATTGCTGCATTGATGACGGCGGGCATCATCATGGCCTACGGCGAGACGGGGCACCGTAGCGCCAAGCGTATTGCGGCGCGGGTTTTCGATCCGCAGCGTAGCGATAAACTGATTGACCTGTGCACCGCCACCATTCGCGCGGTGGCCCAAGGCGTGATCGGCATCGCTTTTATCCAGATGCTGCTGATCGGTGTTGGGTTCGTCGTCATGGGGATTCCCGGAGCCGGCTTGCTAGCCATCGCAATCTTGCTCCTGGGGATCATGCAACTGCCGGCTACGTTGATTACCCTGCCGGTCATCGCCTTTGTTTTCTTCACTGAAGGCGCCTCCATGGCCAGTATCATCTTTGCCCTCTACACCTTCGTCGCCGGCCTAGCTGATAACGTACTCAAACCCATGCTGCTTGGCCGTGGCGTGGATGTGCCGATGCCAGTGGTACTGATAGGCGCGCTGGGCGGCATGGTCAGTGGCGGCATCATCGGCCTGTTCATCGGCCCGGTGCTGCTGGCCGTAGGCTACAAGTTGTTCTGGCAATGGGTCGACACGCCGACATCCAATCCCGTACCCGTCTCGCCGACGGGCGAATAAACACCTGCATTTGTTATTTCGCAGCCACCCCAGGTGGCTGCGCAGGCCGGTGTTTCGACGCCTAATCGTCACCTCAGACAAATAGCCCCTTGAGCCAGCCGCGCATGGCAACACAAGCGGGGCCATGCAAACTGCCTGAGCCGCTATTGTGAGAAACGAAAAAGCCGAGCATGGCTCGGCTTTTTCGGTCTGGCGGTGATCAGGCTCTTGGCAGAGTCACACCCAGCTGCCCCTGATACTTGCCGCCGCGATCCTTGTAGGACACTTCACAGGCCTCATCAGACTGCAGGAACAACATCTGCGCCACGCCTTCATTGGCATAAATCTTCGCCGGCAAGGTGGTGGTGTTGGAAAACTCCAGGGTTACATGACCTTCCCACTCAGGCTCCAGCGGGGTGACGTTAACGATGATGCCGCAGCGCGCGTAGGTGCTTTTACCCAGACAGATGGTCAACACATCACGAGGAATACGGAAAAACTCCACGGTGCGCGCCAGGGCGAAGGAGTTCGGCGGAATAATGCAGACCGGGCCTTTGACATCCACAAAGCTCTTCTCATCGAAGTTCTTCGGGTCGACGGTGACCGAGTGGATATTGGTGAAGACCTTAAATTCATCAGCACAGCGCACGTCGTAGCCATAGCTGGAGACACCGTAAGAGATCAGTCGCTCTGCGCCTTCGGTGCGCACCTGGCGCTCAACGAAAGGCTCGATCATGCCGTGCTCTTGGGCCATGCGGCGAATCCACTTATCCGATTTGATGCTCATGGCGGGTTTCCTGCTGAGTAGACGAGACGATGAAAAAGTGAGCGCATCTTACCGGTGCAGGCCACAGGGTTCAAAGGCTCTTACACGCGTAGCGGGCACAAACCGGCAAACCTGCGAGCTGTCGGTAAATAACATAAAGATGCACAGAGCATTCGCGCTTAGCGCGAAAATCAAGTAATGTGTCGCCCACTGTCTGCATGTGTCACCGCGAATCGCTACATGATGCCTAGATTTCGATCCAAACATCGTCCGACTCCTAGTACTCGTTGCACTCAGTCCCGGCCTGGGCTTTTCCAGGGCTGTTAATAAATTTGTTAGGAGACATAACATGTCGAATCGTCAAAATGGCACCGTTAAGTGGTTCAACGATGAGAAAGGCTACGGCTTTATCACTCCTCAGTCTGGTGACGACCTGTTCGTACACTTCAAAGCTATCCAGAGCGATGGCTTCAAGAGCCTGAAAGAAGGCCAGGCAGTGACTTTCGTCGCTACCCGCGGTCAGAAAGGCATGCAAGCTGAGGAAGTTCAGGTTGTATAACCTGCACTAACCCGCTTGATAAAAAGCCCCGCCAAGTGCGGGGCTTTTTTGTGGGCGCTGATTTTATTGGCGCACCAAGGGCGCATTTACATGCGCCCTTGGTCATTCAGTCTTCGCTGATTTCGATATTCGGCATGGCCTGATGAGCTGCACCTTGAGCAATTCGTGCGCCTACAGTGCGTGCAGTCTCCTGGTAAATCATCGCAATCTGGCTTTCTGGATCAGCAATGGTAGTCGGCTTGCCGCCGTCTGACTGCATACGAATGGCCATCGACAGCGGCAATGAGGCCAGCAGATCAACACCAAACTGCGCCGCCAGTTTCTCGCCGCCACCCTCACCGAACAGATGCTCGGCATGACCGCAATTCGAGCAGATGTGCACAGCCATGTTTTCCACCACACCCAGCACGGGGATATTCACCTTGCGGAACATCTCCACGCCCTTTCTGGCATCCAACAGGGCCAGATCCTGCGGCGTGGTAACAATTACCGCACCAGCCACTGGCACCTTCTGCGCCAGCGTCAGCTGGATATCACCCGTGCCCGGCGGCATGTCCACCACCAGGTAATCCAGGTCGTCCCAGGCGGTCTGGGTGATCAGCTGCAGCAGCGCGCCGGAAACCATCGGCCCGCGCCACACCACAGGCGTATTCTCATCGGTGAGAAAGGCCATGGACATCACTTCCACACCATGGGCCTTGAGCGGCACAAACCATTTCTGATCCTTCACCTCTGGCCGCGTACCATCAGGGATGCCAAACATAATGCCCTGGCTCGGCCCGTAGATATCAGCATCGAGAATGCCGACCTTGGCCCCCTCGCGCGCCAGCGCCAGCGCCAGGTTGGCCGCGGTGGTGGATTTACCTACACCGCCCTTGCCCGAGGCCACCGCAATCACATTTTTCACATTGGCCAAGGCCGGGATCTGTTCCTGCGCTTTGTGCGCCTCGATCACACAGTCGACCTGCACCTGAGCACGCTCAACGCCCTCAAGGTTCTCCAGCGCCATCTGCAGCATCTGCGCCCAACCGGTTTTAAACAGCCCCGCGGCGTAACCCAGCTGCAAACGCACCGTGACCTGGCCACCCTGAATATCCACCTCGCGCACGCAACCGGCGCTGACCGGGTCCTGATTTAGATGCGGATCAGTGTATTGGGACAAGGCGGCTTCGACCGCTGCGCGGGTAACGACACTCATGGAAAGCTCCGAAAGGCTGAGTAAAGCAGGCAAGCATGTTACCTCAGGGCGGCAGTTGAATCAGCGCGACGGCTCCTGATCGACCTTCGCAGCACTTGAAGCCGCCTAAGGGTTACTGGCGCAAGGATGAAAAATATCCGCTGGCGCTATATAGTTGCCGGCTTCCCTGAGTTACCAGTGCAGCCGATTCCCATGAGCGAAGCCCGCAAGATTCTTGTTACCAGCGCCCTGCCCTATGCCAATGGTTCGATCCACCTTGGCCATATGCTCGAATACATCCAGACCGACATGTGGGTGCGCTTCCAGAAACTGCGTGGCAACCAAGCCATCTACGTCTGCGCCGACGATGCGCATGGCTCGGCGATCATGCTGCGCGCGGAAAAAGAAGGCATTACCCCCGAACAGCTGATTGCCAATGTGCAGGCTGAACACACCGCCGACTTTGCCGACTTCGGGGTGAACTTCGATAACTATCATTCGACCCATTCGGATGAAAACCGCGAACTGTCTGCGGCCATCTACCTGAAGCTGCGTGATGCCGGGCATATCGCCACCCGTTCGGTGACCCAATATTTCGATCCAGAAAAAGGCATGTTCCTCGCTGACCGTTTCATCAAAGGCACTTGCCCGAAATGCGCAGCCGAAGACCAGTACGGCGACAACTGTGAGAAGTGCGGCGCTACCTACGAGCCCACCGAGCTGAAAAACCCACGCTCGGCGATCTCCGGTGCTGTACCTGAGCTGCGTGATTCCAAGCACTTCTTCTTTAAGCTGCCCGACTTCGACGCCATGCTGAAAAGCTGGACGCGTGGCGGTGCGCTGCAAGACGCGGTCGCCAACAAAATCTCCGAGTGGTTGGATTCCGGCCTGCAAGAATGGGACATCAGCCGCGATGCACCCTACTTCGGTTTTGAAATACCCGACGAGCCCGGCAAATACTTCTACGTTTGGCTGGACGCACCGATCGGCTACATGGCCAGCTTCAAAAACCTCTGCGCGCGTACGCCCGAACTGGATTTCGATGCGTTCTGGGGCAAAGAGTCGAGCGCCGAGCTGTACCACTTTATTGGCAAAGACATCGTCAATTTCCACGCCCTGTTCTGGCCCGCCATGCTCGAAGGCGCGGGCTACCGCAAGCCAACCGCAGTGTGCGTGCACGGTTACCTGACGGTTAACGGCCAGAAGATGTCCAAGTCGCGCGGCACCTTTATCAAGGCACGCACCTACCTGGACCACCTCAACCCCGAATACCTGCGCTATTACTACGCAGCCAAGCTGGGCCGTGGCGTGGACGACCTTGATCTGAACCTGGAAGACTTCGTGCAGAAGGTCAACTCGGACCTGGTCGGCAAGGTGGTCAATATCGCCAGCCGCTGCGCCGGCTTTATCCACAAAGGCAACAATGGTCTGCTGCTGGCCGGCAACATTGCACCCGAGCTGACCGAAGCCTTTGATGCGGCCACACCGGCTATCGCCGAAGCCTATGAGAGCCGTGACTTTGCCCGCGCCATGCGCGAAATCATGGCACTGGCCGATCGTGCCAACGCCTGGATCGCTGACAAAGCACCGTGGTCGCTGAATAAGCAGCCAGGCAAGGAAGCTGAGGTACAGGCCATCTGCGCACTGGGCGTGAACCTGTTCCGTCAGCTGGTGATTTTCTTGAAGCCTGTACTGCCGCAGCTGGCCAAAGACGCCGAAGCCTTCCTCAATGTCGCGCCCCTGACCTGGGACGATCATAAGTACCTGCTGGCCGACCATCAGCTCAACCCGTTCAACGCCCTGCTCACCCGTATCGAACCAGCGAAAATCGAAGCCATGATCGAAGCGTCCAAAGAAGACCTAGCGGCCAGCGAAGCGGCACCTGCCGCTCAAGGCAATGGCGAGTTGACTAAAGACCCACTGGCCAGCGAGATCGCTTTCGACGCCTTTGCAGCGGTTGACCTGCGCATCGCCCTGATCGAGAAATGCGAATTCGTTGAAGGGGCCGACAAACTGCTGCGCCTGACCCTGGATATCGGCGACGCCAAGCGCAACGTGTTCAGCGGCATCAAGAGCGCCTACCCGGACCCAAGCAAGCTGGAAGGCCGCCTGACCCTGTACGTGGCCAACCTGGCGGCGCGCAAGATGAAGTTCGGCATCAGCGAAGGCATGGTGTTGGCGGCAGGCCCTGGCGGCGAAGAAATCTACCTGCTTAGCCCCGACAGTGGGGCCAAACCGGGCCAGCGGGTTAAGTAAACCGCCACGAAGGATCAGCGCAGCCAAGCGTTCTGGCTGCGCTAGCCTTATGCCAACACCTCAGGAACGCTGATCCGGCTTGTATGGCCGCATCGGCTTACCGATAATAAGCACCCTTTTCCTGCGGCCTTTGCCCGTCCATTAACGGAACCTGCAATGACCGAACTCGCCTTGATCATGGTCAGCGCCATCCTGGTTAACAACTTCGTGTTGGTCCAGTTTCTTGGCCTATGCCCGTTTATGGGCGTTTCGAAGAAAATCGAAACGGCCATTGGCCTGTCGCTGGCCACCACCTTCGTGCTGACCCTGGCCGCCATGTGCAGCTATCTGGTGCAGCAGTACGTGCTCAAGCCGCTGGATATCGAATACCTGCGCACCATCAGCTTTATTCTGGTGATTGCCGTGGTGGTGCAGTTCACCGAAATGGTGGTCAACAAGACCAGCCCGCTGCTCTACCGCGTACTGGGTATCTTCCTGCCGCTGATTACCACCAACTGCATCGTGCTTGGTGTGGCCCTGCTAAACGCCAACAAGGCCGAGTTCACTTTTATCACCGCCACCGCCACCGGCTTTGCCGCCGGCCTGGGTTTCTCGCTAGTACTGGTGCTGTTCGCCGCCATGCGTGAACGCATTGCCATCGCTGACGTACCTAAGTCCTTCCAGGGTGCTGCCATCGGCATGATCACCGCGGGACTGATGTCCCTGGCGTTTATGGGCTTTAGTGGGCTGATCAAGCTATGAGCCTGGTGCTGATCGCTGTTCTCGCGCTGCTCGCCCTGTGCCTGGTGGCCGGCGCCATCCTCGGTTTCGCAGCCATACGTTTCAAGGTCGAAGGCAACCCGATTGCCGAACAGATCAACGCCCTGCTACCACAAACCCAGTGCGGCCAGTGCGGCTACCCCGGCTGCAAGCCCTACGCCGAAGCGATTGCCGGCGGCGACAAGATCAACAAGTGCCCGCCTGGCGGTGAGTCGACCATTCAAGCGCTGGCTGATTTGCTCGATGTAGAAGCCGAACCGCTGGACGCTGTGGAAGGCGAGAAGCCGCAGATGGTTGCCTACATTCGCGAAGCCGAATGCATCGGCTGCACCAAATGCATCCAGGCCTGCCCAGTGGACGCCATCGTCGGCGCGGCCAAGCAGATGCACACGGTAATCGTCAGCGAATGCACCGGCTGCGACCTGTGCGTAGAGCCCTGCCCAGTGGACTGCATCGACATGCTTGAGGTCGGTAGTACGGTACAAAGCTGGAAGTGGGAAAAACCCCTGGCACCTGGCCAACTGATTGCCAGCGACCGGGGGCAAGCCGCATGAGCGACCTGAACCATGCTGACGCCTTGAAAATCTGGAACATCCCGGGCGGCATTCACCCCGCCGAATGCAAAGCGCTGTCCAACCGCACGCCGATTCAGCCAGCACCACTGCCCAAACAGTTGACCCTGCCGCTCAATCAACACATTGGCGCACCGGCCGAGCCCGTGGTGACCGTGGGTGAGCGCGTACTGAAAGGCCAATTGATCGCCGCGGCCAATGGTTTTGTCAGCGTACCGCTGCACGCACCGACCTCCGGTACCGTGAGTTTTATCGGTCCACAGCCTTACCCCCATGTATCCGGCATGCTCGCCCCCGCTATCGTGATCGACAGCGACGGCTTAGACGAGTGGTGCGCACTCACGCCTTGCCCGAACTATCAGCACCTCGACAACAGTCTCCTGGCTGAGCTGATTCGCCAGGCCGGCATCAGCGGCATGGGCGGGGCAGGCTTTCCCACGGCGGTCAAACTCAACGCGCGGCCAACGCAGAAAATCCACACGCTGATCATCAACGGCACCGAGTGCGAGCCCTATATCACCGCCGATGACGTATTAATGCGCGAGCGCGCCAGTGCGCTGATCTCGGGTATCGACATCCTGGTGCAGCTGATTCAGCCACAAGACGTGCTGATCGGCATCGAAGACAACAAACCCGAAGCCGTCGCCGCCGTGCGCGCCGCACTCGATGGGCGCCGCTATCAGCTCAAAGTGTTCCCGACCAAATACCCCTCAGGCGGCGAAAAACAGCTAATCCAGATTCTCACCGGGGTGGAAGTACCCTCCGGCGGCTTACCGGCTGATATCGGCATGCTCTGCCAGAACGTCGGCACCTGCGTGGCGATTCACGACGCTGTGCTCCACGGCAAGCCGCTGATCTCGCGTATCACCACCCTCACCGGCGAAGCGCTGGCGCAGCCGATGAACGTCGAGGTGTTACTCGGCACGCCCGTCGGTGAACTGCTGGCGTTTGCCGGGCTGGATAAAGCCAAGCTGAACCGGCTGATCATGGGTGGCCCGATGATGGGTTTTACCCTGCCCGACTTCACGGTGCCGCTGATCAAGACCACCAACTGCCTGCTCGCCGCTAGCGCCGCCGAACTACCCCCGCCACCGCCGGCCATGCCGTGCATCCGTTGCGGTGAATGTGCCGAAGCCTGCCCGGCTAGCTTGCTGCCTCAGCAGCTGCACTTCTTCGCCATCGGCCAGGAGCACGAGCAGCTCAAGGCACACAACCTGTTCGACTGCAT
>Ga0070748_1000551_pt1 | contig 18101 bp, 12 predicted proteins | sample VirMetDEL_Nov_12_FD_77015 | JGI IMG/M metagenome (GOLD analysis project Ga0070748, IMG submission 77015) | Aqueous microbial communities from the Delaware River and Bay under freshwater to marine salinity gradient to study organic matter... | ecosystem: Environmental > Aquatic > Marine > Coastal... | reverse complement strand
TAGTAGCCGCGATGTCTGGGCCGATAGCGCTTACCGCAGCGAAGAAAAAGAAGCGATTTTGGATGCAATGAATTACCGCAGTCATGTACATGAAAAAGGTAACCGCTCAGCTGCGCTCACAGACGAGCAGATGGCAAGAAACAAAAAGAAGTCAAAAATCCGCGCGCGCGTGGAGCATGTTTTTGGTTATCAAGCGAGCTCTATGAGCGGTGGTTTTTTGCGCGTTATTGGTATTGCAAGAGCGACCACTAAAATTGCGCTGACCAATTTGATTTATAACATCATGCGTTTTTGTTACTTACACGGGAAAGTTTTATCTAAAAAATGAAATTAGGGATAAAAGCCCACGATAAACGTGTTTTTGATCCGTTTTCTATCCATTTTTTGCTATTTTTCTGAAAAATATTTGTGTTTTGAAAAATTAGCGCCTGACCGAAAGGAGCTGCTAGCTTAAAGCTCTATTTTCGGAGGTGTCCTTAAGAGAGAAACTAGTTTTTACTACAAGTTTCAAGGTATAGCTCTTCTACTTTTTCACGTGCCCAAGGGGTTTTACGTAAAAATTTTAAGCTGGATTTGACGCTGGGGTCTGCTTGGAAACAGCGAATACTAATTTTTTCTCCAAGTACTTCCCATCCATAGTGTTCAACCAATTGAGTGACTATGGCTTCCAGTGTTAGCCCGTGAAGTGGATTGTTTTTTTGTTCGTTCATAGTGCTGCTCATTTTTAGGGTCGCTTTCTTTAACGTATTATCCCGTTAAAGAAATGCATCAGTAAATATAGATTAGGCGTATTCGCTATGGTGTCTAGTTTGCGTCAACCAAATCCACAGCTGACAGATCAGTACGCCTATTACCCCCGCCGCCATTAAGTAAGCAAAGGGCAATGGGCTGCCATCGTAAAAATACACGAGTAGCGGCCCAGCCAAGGCGCCGCTGCCAAACCGCAGTGTGCCAGTAACTGCAGTGGCTGTGCCGGAATTATGCGGAAATTTTATAATAACCAGCGCGTCGCTATTAATACCTATAAGGCTAAGGCCTGCCATTAAGGGGGTTATTGTTACCACCGTAAAAATAATAGGCATATGAAATACTGTGACTATAAACAGCGCTAATACGCTTACTAAAGCCATCAACAGGCCTGCGCGAAGCATGAACATAGCGCCAAAGTGGCTTACGAGCCGACTATTAATGAAGCTCGCTAAAATAAGCAAGCTGACATTCAGCCCAAAGAGCAAACTGAAGACCTGTTCGTTAACACCAAAAAAATTCATGTACACAAAAGGAATAGCGGTGATATAGCAGAAGAAAGCAAACGAGCCGCAGATCATGCTGATAATAAAAGGGCGTGCCCTGCTGTGAGCAAAAACTATTTTATAGCCGCCAAAAAATTCGGCTGCTTTGAAGCGTGTTTTGTTCTGTTGCGTTTCTGTTGCGGGGAAAAATTTCCAGACTGCAAAGAGAATCAAGCCGCCATAAGTAGCTAAAACAATAAAAATACTACGCCAGTCACTTAGCCATAAAATAAAGCTACCTATTCCCGGTGCAAGCAAGGGCGCCAGCATCATGATCATGGATAGATAAGACATCCCTTTTGCGGTGTGTTCTTGATAAATATGGCGCACCATGCCGGGAATAACCACAGTGGCTGCCGCACCACTAAATGCTTGCATCGCGCGCATTATTAAAAAGCTTTCAATTGTTTGGCTAAAAACCAGAGCAATGCTGGCGAGAGTGAAACCGCTGAGACCAAACAATGCAAGCGGCCTGCGCCCAATGCTATCAGCGAGTGGGCCGAAGAGCAGCATGCCCGCACCATAGGCTCCCAAGAAAATACTGAGTGATTGCTGTAGGCTTCCTATATGGCTGTTAAGGCTCTGTGCAATTTGCGGCATAGCCGGTAAATACATATCGATAGATAGCGGTGTTATGGTAATGACACTGGCGAGTAAAAAAATAAACCATTTCGAATAAGTGGAGTTGCCTCGATCACTCATGGCGTAGTGCAACCTGTTTTTAGTCGGGCGATAGGCTCTGGGTATTGCATTTCAAGCTGTGTTAATTGCGCGCTGCCTAAATATTTTTGTGCAAACTCAAAAGGCGCAACACCATTGTGCCAATCACAATGAATAACGGCGAGGGTCGCCACATTCTGTGCAACTGAGGCCTTAAGGTATTTATCGTAATGTTCGCGACGGCTCCAATCGGCAAACTTATCTAGCTCAGCTTGGTAGAAGGCGGCAGACTGTTTGAGTTCAACCTGATTGACGCCCGCTTGTTCCATAATTGCTTTTACAAAAAGGGGTTTAAGCTCTGGCGCTGTGTCGGACCACTGGGCGAGGGTAAAGCTTCCTTGGGCGAAAGTGGGTAGTGAGAAGAGCAATGAAATAATTAATGAGGCGCCAAATCGGCTGATGGTCTGTAAGGGCACTGTAGTATTTCCGCGAAGAATAAAAGAATTGTCGTTTTGGCATCAGTACGCTAAATCTGCGGGTTCTGAGCTGTAACTGGGGGTTTAACTCGCCGTTATTATAGGGCCTATGGGCAGCAAACGGGATTTATAAGTTGACTCTCAAAAGTTGGCGTGTACAATGAACACAGCTTGAAAGTACGTCTAATATTTATGCACCGCATTTCGAAGTTCCAACCATAGTACCTCGTCCTGTTCTTCATAAGTAATTCCCACATTTCAGCACAACCGCCTTAATTGGCTTTATTACTATGTATTAACAGGAATATGACTATGTCAACTACTACTACTGGCACCGTAAAATGGTTTAACGAAGCTAAAGGTTTCGGCTTCATTCAACAAGAATCAGGTCCAGACGTTTTTGCTCACTTCAGTGCAATTTCAAGCTCAGGTTTCAAAACCTTAGCTGAAGGCCAAAAAGTACGTTTTACCGTGACTCAAGGTCAAAAAGGCCCACAAGCCGAGAACATCGTAGCTATCTAATTGCAGATAACTACTGGGACTTGATCCCAGCTGCTGTTACAGCAGCCTAAAAAAGGCGAAATCTTAGGGTTTCGCCTTTTTTATTGTCTAAAAATTCCCTTTTTGACGGATATTTCATTTACTTCCCCTGTGACCTGTACCGCTCTTTACACTCCTGTTGCTGGTATTTGCACCAGTTTGGGCTAGTCTGAAGGCTCTTAGCGTGTTTTTTCAACAAATGTAGATTTAGACGCAATCAGGTAGGGATCATGGCGAGCGAGCGAGAGGTATCGGACGGCTCGAAAAAGGCAATTAGGGCCAAAATTCAGCGGCTGGAGGCGGAGCTTGCCTCTTTAAAACAGCAGCTTCATGAAAAGCACGATCTTCCGTGTGCAGGTAGCCGTGCAGATAACCGCGTCGCTAAATCGCTCAGCGCTGCAGCACTGCCTACTCCTTCTCCATTTAAAAATAACTCAGATCAAGTCGTTCTTGACGAGCAATGGCTGAGCTCAGCTGTGCAGTTTTTAATAAAACAGACCCAGCCCGGCGCTGTTAGTGAGCTGCTAGGGTCTGTGGGCGATGCCCTAAGCTTGAGCGCACTAGGTGTATGGCAGTGGGACCCGCGAACTGAAGAGGCGCAGCTGCTAGAGCAGTGGTATGCCGCAGACTTAACAGAGGCGCAGCACCTAGGGTTGCAGCACAATCAATGGCTCGCAGAGGTGGTTAGGGGCGATGCTTTAGGGGATAGGCTATTGTCCCAAGCTCAGCCGTTAGTATTTATCGCAAATGATTCTGCATTGACAGGTGTTACGTCCGTACCTGCATCAGATATCTGCCCTAACACCCTGATTGTTCCCTTCTGCGAGGGTGGCTCCTTGCGTGGACTTATGAGCTTACAGCGCAAAAGCACCTGTGGCTGGCATCAGCAAGATATTAACCTATTGAATCTATTCTTGAATTGGCTGTTATTGTTTATGCAACAACAGCAGCAGTTGCGGCAGCTTGCCGATCGCGATGTACGCTTTCAATATGCGATGGAGGCCACGAATGATGGCCTTTGGGATTGGAATTTACGCACTAATAAAATTTACTTCAATCGCAGTTATTTGCGCATGTTGGGTTATGACTATGAGGACTTACCCGGTAATCTAGCAACTCTTACGGATTATTTTCTACACCCTGATGATGCCGTTAATGTTTTACTGGAATATCAAATTGCACAGGAGAGTCATCAGGAGTCGTTGCATTTACAATTTCGTATGCTGCACCGCGATGGGCGGATGCTCTGGGTGTCATCTAAGGCGAAGTTTTTTGAGTTAGATGAAAACGGTATAGCGGGACGTTGTGTCGGGATAAATACCGATATCACTGAATACATTCAGTCGCGCGCAGAACTTCTTAATGCGAAGGCTCAGGCTGATATGGCGAGTAAAACGAAAAGTGAATTTTTGGCACGCGTCAGCCATGAAATTCGCACGCCTATGAATGCGATTATCGGCATTGGTTATTTAATGCATGATACGTTGCTGGATGAGCAGCAGAAAAGCTACCTGAGTAGTATTGGTTCTGCTGCGGATTCGCTTCTGCAGATTATTAATCAGCTGTTAGATTTTTCTAAAATTGAATCAGGGCGTATTATTTTAGAGCATGCGCATTTTGACCTTGAACAACAGTTTGAAAAGATATCGCGTCTTTTTGAAATTACCGCACTGCATAAATCCGTTAATATCGCCTATGACTTAAGAGCCGATGTACCGAAATTTCTGCGTGGAGATGCATCGCGCCTCAGTCAGATTATCGGTCATTTGATTACCAATGCACTGCAGTATTCCAATACTCGTGAAGTGTTAATTGGTGTTCGAAAATTAAACCAAAATAATAAAAAAGTAACTTTAGAGTTTAGTGTTACAGATTATGGTTTAGGGCTGTCGCATGCAAAGCTAGAGAAAATAAAATCGCAGTTACTTGATGATAGGCTCTGCACAGACACAGGTAAAAATATCTACGGTCTGGGAATTTGTAATCATTTAATTCATCTTATGGGTGGCGAACTTAACATAGAGTCTGAATTAAATAGAGGTTGTAAGGTAAGTTTTAGTGCCTGTTTTGAGCGCAGTCAATTAGGTGAGAAAACATTGCGCACTCAGTCGCGCGAGCTCAACAATATCCGAGTGTTAATCGTCGATGATAATACTATAGCGCGTACTATTATTGCGAGTACTGCCCGCAGTATTCACCTTCAGGTTGATGAGGCGGATAGCCCACTAGAAGCCCTAGAAAAAATTCGGCAGGCAGACTATATTGGTGAACCCTATCATTTTCTGTTGCTTGATTATCGCATGCCAAAAATAAATGGTTTGCAGCTCACGGGTTTAATTAAATCAGATCGTAATTTAAAAACGAAGCCGCAAGTATTTTTGATATCGGCGTATCATCGCGATGAAATATCCAGTGCCGAGCCGAATTCTATTCTGGTAGATGAATTTTTGAGTAAACCTGTGAGTGAGTCGCGGTTATTTGATGCAATAAGTCAAGCTATAGGGCGTGAGCCCTTTTTACAGGAGCTAAGCCCTGCTATGAATACTCGTACTGATCAAGAGGCGCTGCTTGCTCAGGCTCGGGTTTTGGTTGCGGAAGATAATGTAGTTAATCAACAAGTTATTTGCGGTATCCTAAAGCGTAAAAACATTATTACTGTAATTGCCTGCAATGGTGCCGAAGCGGTGCATTGCATAGAAGCGGCCAGCGAGCCCTTTGATGCCATACTGATGGATTTGGAAATGCCAGAAATGGATGGTCTGGAGGCTACCTCGCACATTCGCTTGCACAGCCAGCAGCAGGATGTACCTATAATTGCGGTTACGGCGCAAGCTATGCGTGGTGATCGCGAACGCTGTTTGGCGGCGGGTATGAATGCCTATTTATCTAAACCCGTTAATCCTGAACTGCTCTATACCACCTTGGCCGATATACTGCGTCTCAAAAAAGTCACCAGTGGCAACTCTCATTAATCGGCTACACTCATATTGCTGCTATCTGTTGTGGTGCTAGCCCTGCCGTATTCCCCCGTTAGGTTGACGTATCATTCTGTAACATAGAGGTCTTTAAGGTTCTGATGTTGTCCAAGCCTATTGATATAGATAATATTCAAGACGGTGTAGACCGCAAACAACTCAGCTCATTAAAAGAGCGTTTTCTCACACTTAATCAACAGCGTTTTACGCGCACTTATAATGCTCTCTCCGATCGACAGCAGCAATTTCTGATGATCTTGCCTCTGCTATTTCATGTGAATCACCCCATGTTGCCCGGCTATATTTCTCACAGTACCCCCGCAGGTTTGGCAGGCTATAAACCTGACAAGAATGTGTTGCGCTGTGTAAAAGCATTTGCGCGCAGTTTTCAATATCGCACGGATTTAAAGCTGCAGCCAGAGCATATAGATGCACTCTATATTATGGGTAGCATAGGCACGATTGCACAAACGGAGCGCAGTGATTTAGATGTTTGGGTGTGTCGCGCGCTAGACCTGAGTGTTGCAGCGGTGGCGGAATTACAAAAAAAATGCGAGGCAATTACCCTCTGGGCGAAGCAGCAGATACACCTTGACGCACATTTTTTTGTGATGCAAGACCAAGAATTTAATAGTCATCAAAAACAACAGCTGACGAGTGAAGGTAGCGGCAGTGCGCAACATTATTTACTCTTGGACGAATTCTATAGAACTGCACTCTGGCTCGGCGGCAAGTTGCCGCTCTGGTGGTTTGTACCCGTAAGCCAAGAGCATAACTATGAAGCGTTTACTGCCGAGCTATTAAGAAAACGTTTTATTAATGCTCTTGATGTAATCGATTTTGGCGGGTTACCGGAAATTCCCCCCAATGAATTTATCGGAGCAGGAATATGGCAGCTGTATAAAGCCATTGAGTCGCCGTATAAATCCATACTCAAATTATTATTGCTAGAAGTCTATGCCCATAAGCTGCAAGGTGATGCCCAGCTGACACAGCCTCTGGCTTTGCGCTTTAAAGCGGCGATCTATGCAGACATTCCCAATGCTAATTTGTTAGACCCCTATGTCATGGTGTACCGCTGCATTGAGGCTTATCTTGAAGCGCAGAATCAACCGCAGCGTTTGGCGTTGGTGCGGCGCTGTTTTTATATTAAGGTCAATCAACACCTCTCGCGCAGTAGTCGCAGTGTTAATAAACCTTGGCAGCGAATATTGCTGGAAGGCTTGGTAGCGGAGTGGCAGTGGGATAAGCATCAATTACACATGCTGGATAATCGCAGCTATTGGAAGTCACCCCACGTGCAGGTGGAGCGTAACCTGTTGGTTAATGAGCTGACGCATAGTTATCGCTTATTGAATGAGCTGAGTAAACATCTACAGGAAGATGCGGCTATTAGTAGCGAAGAATTATTGGTACTTGGGCGTAAGTTGCACGCGGCCTTCGAGCGCAAGGCGGGAAAAATTGAATGGATAAATCCGAGCATATCGCGCGATCTGAGTGAGCACTCATTGTGCTTTGTGTGTGACTACGAAGAGGGTGTGCTCAGTTGGCAAGTGTTGCGCGGTCGCTATGCTGATGTGAACCTGCGCAGCCATAATGTGGCGCCAATTAAGCGCGCGCGCAGCTTAATTGAGCTGTTGTTTTGGTGTCAGGTGAATGGCATTTTAGTGAGTGGTACTCATGTAGATATTTTGGGTGAAAAATTTTTACTGAGCGGTGCTCAAAAACAACAGCTGTTGCAAACGATTGAATATTGGCTGGCGACAGTAGCGCATGGTGTTGACCATGAGGCTTTTACGCGGCCTGCGCGAGTAGAGCGGGTCATGATGATCTTTAATACAGGTGTTGAGCCGCAGGCAAATTTGCACAAGAAGGGTCTGCAAATGCTCAGTGCTCAGAGCGATGCTTTGGGCTTTAGCGGTTTTAAAGAAAATTTGGTGATTAATGTTGATGTTGTGCATATCAATAGTTGGGGTGAATTAATTTGTCGTCATTACCCTGGTGATGCGCTAGTGAGTGCGCTGCTGCATTATTTTCGCCTGCTGCCTGCGCAGCAATTAAAAAAATTACCTGAGCTGAGTTTGCAGTGTTTTAGTAGTGGCCAAGGGCACAATATAGTCCAGCGCTTGAGCGAACTCTGGCGCGATCTTATCAGCTGTTTTTACAGTGCGCGGGCGCAACCTAATAGCCGCTATATTTTCGAAATGGGTAGCGAATATCTAGTGGTGCAGCTCCTGCATCAGCAGCCGCAAATTGGGCGCTTTAATAGTTATGAAAAAATGCTGCATAAACTGAGTATGGCCCAACATGAATTTAGTCCCTTGGTTATAGATCGCTACGCACTACGTGATAAGCCGTTGAGGGTGATGAATGAGGTGATAAAAAAGAATTTCATCACTATTTTTTATCAATTGGAGGGCGCAAGTGCACATGTGAATCTGGTAGATGAAAAAGGCTCTTTTTACCATACACAGCAAGAATTCTATAATCAGCAAGCGCTTCTGCGTCCTTTTATCGGTTTCGTGCGTGCAGTATTACAGCGTCAGCAATTTGATGGCGCGAGCCAACCGGTAGCAGATATTAAAATTTTTGAGTTGTGCGGTAACTTTGCCTTGCTGCAGGGTACGTGTGTGGAGCGCCCTATAGGCGCTGAGTTGATTCAGCATCAATTTATTGCGATCAAAGCAGTTGCGGAGTGGGCCGCAGATGAAAGTATTCACTTTAGTATTTTTTGTGAGGAGCAGGAGTTCTCAGCGTTAAGCTATGGTATTGATATTTTCCCTGCAGTTGCACAGTATATTTATCAGCGGCGCAAGCATGGCGAGCGCTATCCCTGTTACATTACTGACTTAGATCTCTCGCAGTGTGGAGATGCAATCGGTCAGCAGACAGGTTTACAGTTGGGACACTATTTGCAAATTAAACGAGAGTTGGAGCAAAAGCTTAATCAGGCACTCGCTGCTTGTTGAGGCTCGGCCGATTCTTAATTGGCTTTTTTATTGAATGTGATTTTTATGGTTTTATATGTTTTCCCATGACGTTTTTTCCACTCAATCTTTCCCCCTGATTGTGAGCAGCCTAAGTCCATTATCGCCTCAGCTGCTTCAGGTGCATTTGCGCGCGCCTGAAGGCAAAGATCTCCCGTTGCTGAGTTGTGGAGCTCAACTGCAAATAATCTGGGTTAATGCACAGGGGCAAAGTATACCTTTACCCAGTGCTGTTGCTGCTTGCCGAAGTCAGCAGCAAACCTATGAGCTGGTACTTGAGTGTTCATTTGAATCTGAGCCTTTAGCCATAGGTCAGCAACTTGAATGTCGCCTTGCAGAGCATCGTTTTCACTTGCATGCGGATGCAGCCCCCGCGCTTTTGATTGGCGTAGGTTTGGGGGCTATCGCTATTAAACCCTTGGCTGAAACCCTGGCTTTGCGCGGTCGTCGCCAGCATTTTCACTATCTTGCTGCCAACATGGATGCTACAAGTCCTCTACCTTTTGCCGACAGCCTTCACGAGACACTCGGTCGGCAGCTCAGTTGCTATAGCGGCGATCAACTGCAGGCTTGTGAACTCGGCGAATTAATGGCCCAAGTACAGCCTAATACCCAAGTCTATATTTGTGCCCCCCCTGCATTTTTAGCGGAGGTGCGTGATCATGCTGAGCGCCTCGGTATTGCCAAGGATCAGCTCCAGTGCGTCAGCTTGGTGCCAGTAGTAAAAGAAGCAGCGCGCGCTGCGATCTTGGAGTTGGCGCGCTCAGGTAAGCGAGTGTCGGTGGCGCCGGAGCAGCCTTTGCTGCATGCGCTGCAGATGGCGGGAATAGCGGTGAAGTCCAAATGCTGCAGTGGTGAATGCGGCACCTGTGTGCAGCAAATTCTCGCAGGCGAGGCGGATCACCGCGATGAGGTATTAAGCCCTGCGCTGCGCGCTCAAGGCAAAATATGCGTTTGTGTCTCGCGGGCAAAAAGCGATGTGCTAGTGCTGGATTTGTGAGGGTTGAACTTCATGTTCTGATTGAGTCACTGCGTCGCTAAGTGGATTTATAGGCCATGCTCGTCGGGGCAGTGTTGTATAATCGGCGCCTTTTTAATCAGACTGAGCTGCATACCTAGCTCGTCACTCCGCGTCAGGCAGCAATTTCATGCATTTTATCGTTAAAGTCTTCTCTGAAATCATCATCAAAAGCCCTCCCGTACGTCAGCGTTTTATCAAACAACTGCGCGATAACCTGCGCAAGTTGCTCGCTGATAAAGGCGTTAAGGTAGATGTGCAGCGCGATTGGGAGAAGATCGAAATAGTCGCGCCCGATGCGGATGAATCCGTCATAGCGCAAGTGTCTGAAGTGCTGGCGCATACTCCCGGTATTGCCAATTTCTCGCTGATAAAGGCCTACCCCATTGGTGATTTGGAATATGTCTTTCAAACGGTTCTGCCCCATTGGCGCGACGAGTTAGCCGGTAAAACCTTTTGCGTGCGTGCGCGCCGCCACGGCAATCATGAATTTAGCTCTACCGACGTGGAGCGCTATGTAGGCGGCGGCTTGTTACAACACACAGACGCCAAGGGCGTGGATCTGCACAACCCCGATGTCATAGTGCCCTTAGAAGTAAAGTGGGAGCGTTTGTTCGTGATCGCCCGTAAAACCCAAGGTTTGGGCGGTTTTCCGCTGGGTACGCAAGAAGCGGTGTTGTCGCTTATTTCAGGCGGGTTTGATTCTACGGTTTCCACCTATTTATGTATTAAGCGTGGCTTGCGCGCCCACTACTGCTTTTTCAACCTCGGCGGCCGCGCCCATGAAATCGGTGTAAAAGAAGTCGCCTATTATTTGTGGAATAAGTACGGCGCCTCGCACCGCATTAAGTTTGTGACTGTACCCTTTGAAGAGGTGGTCACAGAAATTCTGGAAAAGGTTGATAACTCCTACATGGGCGTCACCCTCAAACGCATGATGTTGCGCGCCGCGGAAGCGGTAGCGGAGTCGCTGGAAATTCCCGCATTGGTGACCGGTGAGAGCGTGGCGCAGGTATCGAGCCAAACGCTGATCAATCTCAATGTGATTGATCGCGCGACGGAGATGCTGGTGTTGCGTCCGCTTTCTACCATGGACAAGGGCGATATTATCGATATATCACGCAAAATCGGCACCGAAACCTTCGCGGCGCAAATGCCAGAATACTGCGGTGTTATTTCGGTAAACCCCACAACGCGGGCTAAGTTAAGCCGGGTGATTCACGAAGAGTCCAAGTTTGATATGGCAGTGTTAGAGCGCGCCATTGCGACGCGCCGTGCGCAAAATATCGATGAAATCGTCGATGAGTTGGATGCTGATTTAACCGTGCCGGTAGTCGGTGAAGTACAAGCACCTGCAATCATCATTGATATTCGCCACCCCGACGAAGAAGAAGTAAATCCGCTGCGTCTAATGGATGTGGACGTTCGCAAAATTCCCTTCTACAACCTCAATAACAAATTTCCTACGCTGGAGCAGGGCGCGCAATATTATCTCTACTGCCAAAAAGGCGTTATGAGCCAGCTCCATGCCGCCAACCTAAAAGATGCGGGCTATTTAAATGTGGGTGTCTATCGCCCAGAACCCAAGAGCGCTTGCGCGATATAGAAGCAGCAGTATATTTTTAGATGATGAGGGAGGCAGAGGGCTGATGATTGACTTTGTAGGTTCTAACTTTAAAGCATTTCTGTCATTCTTAGTCTATTAATAGCGGATCATTAACACTATGGCGCAGATTCAAAAAATAACAGTACAAGGCTATAAGTCAATTAGGTCATTGGTTGGCTTTGAGTTGAAATCATTGAATGTATTGATTGGTGCAAATGGCGCAGGTAAAAGTAATTTTATAAGCCTGTTTCGTTTTCTTGCATCTGTGATGAGCGATAACTTTCCCGTTGATGTACAAAAATGGGGGGGGCCGAACGCCCTACTGCACTATGGTAGTAAGGTTACGTCCCAAATGGTGTTAGAGGTGTATTTCACCCCTTCTGCAACGGGAATTCGAAATGGTTATCGTGTCGCGTTTGAGCCGACAAATGACAATAGGTTGATTTTTTCTGCGGAAGAACCATGGATTGAAGGTACCTCAACCACTCGTTCTTACTCTTTAGGTTCAGGACATGACGTTGCTAAAATTCGGACGGATAAAGATTCAGCCAGTGCGAGAGTTAGTAGTTATGTAAGGGATAAGCTAAAAATTTGGCGGCAATACCATTTTCATGACACGGGTGATACTGCAAAAGTAAAACAAATTCATTCTATTGGTGACAATCTTCGTTTAAAAGAAGATGCTTCTAATCTGGCAGCATATTTGCGCAGACTAAAGACAACGCCAATTTACAGTGACAGCTACGAGCGTATCGTTGATACCATTCGGCGAGCGGCTCCTTTTTTTGGTGATTTTGTTTTTCGCGACGAGCCATCGGAGTTTATTGAGCTGGAGTGGACTGAGCGAGGTAAGCCAGATACACCATGGAAAGCGCATGTGCTGTCCGATGGTACCTTACGTTTTATTTGCCTTACTACATTGCTTATGCAACCAGAAAATTTGCTTCCCGATACGGTTCTAATTGATGAACCTGAATTGGGGCTCCATCCTTTTGCTATTAATTTATTGGCTGACATGCTGCAGCAAGTAGCAGAAACAAAGCAAGTAATCGTCTCTACCCAATCAGTAGAGTTGCTCAATTCTTTTCAGCCTGAAGATGTTGTTGTTGTCCAGCGTGAAGGGGAAGACACTCAATTTAAGCGCTTAAATTCAGATGACTTGTCAGATTGGCTAGTGGATGAATATAGTTTGGGTGATTTATGGAAGCGCAATATTCTTGGCGGGAGGCCAACACGATGATACGTGTGTGTATTGTATGTGAAGGCCAAACGGAAGAAGAATTTGTGCTTAATGTGCTCTGCCCTTCGTTTTATCCGTTAGGTTTAAATCTAATTCCTGAAATGATCGAAACTTCACCAGGGCATAAAGGTGGAGCTTTAAAATACGAGAGGGTTAAAAGGCATTTGCGCAACACCTTGCGGCAGAAAAGTGCCCCCTTTGTTACTACTCTGTTCGACTTATACCGCCTTGATAAGGATTTCCCTGGTTACGAACTATCACTAGAGCAAGTAGACCTAGAGCGAAAATTGGGAGTGCTAAGGAGTGAATTACATCTGGAGATTGTGGCGGAGGCAGAGTGTATGCCGAATCGTTTCATTCCTTATATTCAGCCTTACGAATTTGAGGCCTTGCTCTTCAGTGATGTTAATACCTTGGTGGAGACTGAGTCAGCTTGGAGTGGGGCGGTGGCAGCACTTAATGCGGCTAGAAATTCTGCCGATTCTCCAGAACATATTAACGACAAACCTGAGACGAAACCTGCAGCGCATCTTGAGCGTGAACTGAAAAATCCCAGTTATCGCAAGCGGCGCCATGGGCCAATTGCTGCCCAAAAAATAGGTCTTAACAAAATTGAAGAGGAGTGTGCATTTTTTGCTGCTTGGATTGCGCAGATAAGGGCGCTAGGAAATACAAATTAATTTATGTCGGCATATCCATTAAAATAAGGTGATGGGCGAATAAGTTGCCGTGATCTTAGCTTGCGAGTGGTTAAACCCAGTTCTCCACTCGCAAGCTATCTACGCGTAAAAACTCCTTTTTATTATTAGTTATCAAAACCCAATTCTGGCTGCGCGCCTGCGCAGCAATCCATAAGTCATTATTACTAATTATCTGCCCAGATTTTTTTAGGTCTGCGCGAATTTGTCCGTAGTCCTCGGCTGTGCTTTCAGTTAGTGCTTCAATGTTCATTAAGCTGGTGAGCTCTTCAATAACGGTTAATGCTTGTTCTTTAGCGTGGCTTTTCTCGGCGCCAAAGCGTAATTCGCCGAGACTAATGACAGACATTATTAATTCATTGGCGGAATGCTGGGCGAAGCGTTCGTGCACCGAGTCGGGATTGTGTTTGGCTATATAGATGCAAATATTGGTATCGAGTAGGTAGCGTTCGGCCATAGTTATTATCCTTAGGGCACCTCCGAAAATTACATTTTTAAAAAAATCCCTCTTGTAATACTGGGCCGCAAGGCAGAAAAACTGCTATTTCCGGAGGTGCCACTTAATTATTGTTATTATAGGTTGTCTCGTTCTTGTGGTGGCGTATCGTCTCTGCCATCTTGCATGAAATCCGCAGGGAGCTTGTTGAGTGCGTCAAAAATAGCTGCACCATTGGGACTGGTTGCGCGCAATACTATTTCATCGCCCCGCCGAAAAAATCTCTACTTCATCGACATCGAAGCGAAACTCTTTGGGGGAGCCGAACGGCTTGGCTATTGCCAGATTGAAAAACGCGCGCAAGTGTCATAGTGTGCCCCTTTGGGGTATATATGCTGAGTATAAATGCTCATTCGAAAGAAGAATAGCTTAAAAAAGCACCAACTAATTGTCCCTAGCCATATCACTGTCATGCCTACATGGGTATAATGCGCCCCTTTTCGAAGAACACTCATTTTTATCCCCAAGAGAATTTCCACTGTGACTGAACAAGATGCAATTCGTAAACTGCGTAATATCGCCATCATCGCCCACGTTGACCACGGTAAAACTACCCTCGTTGATAAGCTGTTAACTCAGTCCGGCACCCTAAATCGCCGCAATGAAGGCGCTGATTTGATCATGGATAGTAATGATCAAGAGCGTGAGCGCGGTATTACCATTCTTGCGAAAAACACCGCTATTACCTGGAATGACTACCGCATTAACATTGTGGACACCCCAGGACACGCCGATTTCGGTGGTGAAGTAGAGCGTGTTCTGTCCATGGTTGACTCAGTATTGCTGTTGGTTGACGCCGTTGGCGGCCCAATGCCACAAACTCGCTTCGTAACGCAAAAAGCGTTCGAACAGGGTTTGAACCCTATTGTTGTTATCAACAAGGTTGACCGTCCGGGCGCGCGCCCTGAGTGGGTTGTTGACCAAGTGTTTGATTTGTTCGATCGCTTAGGCGCTACTGAAGAACAATTAGATTTCCCAATTATCTATGCTTCTGCTTTGAACGGTGTTGCTGGTTTGTCTCCCGATGATTTGGCAGACGACATGACCCCGCTGTTCCAAATGATCGTTGATAAAGTAAAAGCGCCTGCGGTAAATGCTGACGGCCCACTGCAAATGCAAATTTCTGCACTGGACTACAACAGCTACGTAGGTGTAATCGGTATTGGCCGTATCACTCGCGGTACCCTATCGCCCAACCAACAAATCGTGGTTGTGCCACACGAAGGCGAGCAGCGCAAAGCTAAAATTCTGCAGGTTATGGGCTTCCACGGTCTTGAACGTGTAGAAACTCAAATGGCTTCAGCCGGTGACATCGTGTGTATTACCGGTGTTCAAGGTCTCGGTATTTCTGACACCCTGTGTGCACCAGAATGCATTGACCCAATGAAACCATTGAGCGTTGATGAGCCAACCGTAAGCATGACCTTCCAAGTAAACGACTCGCCCTTCGCAGGTAAAGAAGGCAAGTACGTGACTACTCGTAATATCAAAGACCGTTTGGATCAAGAGTTGATTGCCAACGTGGCTTTGCGTGTTAAAGAAGGCGAGACTCCAGACAAGTTCATCGTATCGGGTCGCGGCGAATTGCATCTTTCAGTATTGATCGAAAATATGCGTCGTGAAGGTTACGAAATGGGCGTATCGCGCCCCGAAGTAATTGTTAAAGAAGTAGACGGCGAAAAACACGAGCCCTATGAGCAAGTGGTAATCGACGTTGAAGAACATCACCAGGGTAAAGTGATGGAAGAACTCGGCCTGCGTAAAGGCGAGTTGCACAACATGGAGCCGGATGGCAAAGGCCGCATCAAGTTGGAATTCTTAATTCCATCGCGTGGTTTGATTGGCTTCCGCGGTCAGTTCCTTACCATGACCTCTGGCTCTGGCATCATGACCAGTATTTTTGACCACTACGGCCCCGTTAAAGAAGGTGAAGTAGCCAAGCGTCAAAACGGCGTGTTGATCTCTATGGTGAAAGGTAAAACTCTCGCTTACGGTCTGCACCCACTGCAAGAGCGCGGTCGTTTGTTCTACGGCGCTGGTGTAGAAGTTTATGAAGGTCAAGTAGTCGGTATTCACTCGCGCAACAATGACTTGGTGGTTAACCCCACTAAAGCCAAGCAGCTGACCAACGTGCGCGCGTCTGGCACCGATGATGCCTTGACCTTGTCCCCACCAATTCGCCACACGCTTGAACAAGCGCTGGAATTTATTGAAGACGACGAGCTGGTAGAAGTAACACCTTTAAGCATTCGTGTACGCAAAAAGTTCTTAACCGAAAACGAGCGTAAGCGCGGCAAGAAAGCTTAATAAGCTTTCGCCACAGGCTTAACGAAAACCCCCCGCCATGCAAATGGCGGGGGGTTTTGTTTTTTTGGTGAGTTAGCCTTGTGTCAGGTTTAAATTTAACATTATGGCCTCACACCTAATTTTTCACTTACCGCAATTACTGCTTGTTAATAACTAAGCGCCGTCAATTAACTATTAATTAAACTCATTGGCACTTAGGTGCCTTTAGCTGCCATATTTTTAAGCGGCACTAATTTACCTAGTGTTTCAATTTATGCCTGCTTATACTCAAAGACCACCTTAGCTTTGTTTATGTGGCTGAGCGACAATTCTAATAATACTCAGCAGCAACATAACAAGCGAAAATTTACAGCAGCGCTTAATACTTCATCCGAATTCTTCTCTGATTTTTAAGTGTGCTTAAAAAGGATTAGCGTCTATGAAAACCCATGCACAAGCTCCAGCAGAGCAAACTCAACAGCAGTCCACTCAAGCTAGCGCGCCATTATTTGCACAGCCACAAGCCACCTTTGAGGATGCCCGCCCAGAAACGGCACAGCTGCGCGCGCTGCAATCAATGATGGCCGCCAGCCCGCAGCAACAAAAATTGCAAGCCCTGCAGGCAAAAATGGTAGCGAGGCCTTTGGTGCAGCGCATGGAAGAGGAAGAGCCACTACAGGGCAAGTTTGAAACAGCACAGTTGATGGAGGATGAAGAAACATTACAGGGCAAGTTTGAAACAGCGCAATTAATGGAAGAGGACGAGCCGCTGCAGGGAAAATTCCCTGAAGCTGCCACGACGCAATTAGCTGAAAAACCCAACAACACAGGTTTACCCAACCAGCTTAAAGCCGGTATTGAATCCCTCTCGGGCATGAGTATGAATCATGTCAAAGTGCACTATAACTCCGATAAGCCAGCGCAATTAAATGCCCATGCCTATGCACAGGGTAGCGATATTCATGTGGCGGCAGGGCAAGAGCAGCATTTGCCCCATGAGGCTTGGCATGTGGTGCAGCAGGCGCAGGGGCGAGTTAAGCCTACGATGCAGATGAAGGCTGGGGTTCCGGTAAATGATGATGTGGGGTTGGAGACGGAGGCGGATGTGATGGGGGCGAAGGCCTTGGGGCTGGGGGCGGTGCAGAGGTATACGGAAGTGAATGCAGAAAAATCAGAACTGACCCCGTCTTTTGAAAAAGTAGAACCAAAACATGAGCCTCGCGAGATCAAGACACCTGCTAAAGCGTTCAATCATCGTAGCACGCTCCAGACTAAGCGCCGTTATTTGAACGGTGGCGAAAATCACATGGACAAAGCATGGTCGCTGGTTCAGGCGTTCGAAGAATCACAGGAAATCCCAGTGGAAAAAAGACTGAGTCATACCGAGTTTGTGTATGGCATTACAGGTTTGACGGTTAGTGAAATCGATTATGGAGTGATTGATCTTGGCAGTCCGCAACAGGTGGGCCTGCTGTATTACGACATTCGCAAACAGGCGGAAAACCTCTCGGGAATGGAGGAGAAAGATTTGCGCACTGAAGAAGATCTGAAAAAAGACACACGCAAAGAAGATATCAAGGAAAGGGATAAAAAAGAAGGCAAGATTGACAACCAGGAAAGAACGGCCAAAGAGCGCCGCCTACAAAAGGACAAAGAGGATCAAGCCTATCTTGAAAAATCGCCCAACCCCGAAATGACAGTTGATCTTGCCATTCTGGGCGCGGGCGCGGCCACGGCCTATTACTTGACGAGCATGGGTGAACAGATCAATCGCGATAAAACGATTGTGATTGGCACCGTTCAGCCATGGGCGGGTTTGCGCGGGCC
>Ga0070748_1000549_pt1 | contig 18124 bp, 31 predicted proteins | sample VirMetDEL_Nov_12_FD_77015 | JGI IMG/M metagenome (GOLD analysis project Ga0070748, IMG submission 77015) | Aqueous microbial communities from the Delaware River and Bay under freshwater to marine salinity gradient to study organic matter... | ecosystem: Environmental > Aquatic > Marine > Coastal... | reverse complement strand
TATTAATATTCTACTAGAAGCAATCAGGAAACCCAATGGGAGGTCGTGGGTGATCAAAACAAATACCGCTGGTAACAAACTTATCTTCGTGTGTTATCTGAATATGGATCTAAATGATATTGATGCAACTTCTTACACCATCAACCAGATACATTTTGTTAATGAAAATAAAGAAGGATTTGCTTCAGACTTATTAGATATTATAAAAACCCCAGAACTTGGTAAGACCACAATGCGCCAAGCTAGAGAAAAAAGGTGAAATTACCATTATTATCCTTGCCCGTATTGATAACAACCATTATAAACGGAATAGTCCATGGGGTTGCCTACATTACCATTGGAGTTCAGATAACGCACCCCGCCTCAACTTTTAAATAAAAATTTCCTAAGGGGTGTTTTGAAAATTAAAAAATTATCTGAAAATATTTTTAGGAATACGTTTTGAAAATTTGAACCCACTGAAAATTATCTGAAAATATTTTTCTATACGTGTTTTCACGTCTTTAAAAAAATTTGTGTAATATGAGAAGGGGCATTGGCGTAGGCACCCCCACCCCCCTTTTTTGATATATCGAAATATTTACGACCCATCGTAAATATTTCAACTTCGAAAAAAACCGATCAATCAAATTATTGATCGACTCATATAAATTTCGATCTATCAGTTTTCGGTTGACTCACACTGGCATGAGTCAACCCATCTATCACATGCCCACCTACTCAGCTATCAATGGTGGTGAATTGATACCACCATACTTAGCCATGAGGCTAGCCAATGTGATAGTCTTCACACCGCTATCGGTATCGGTATTGTCATTGGCACGTGGTAGATACTCACCCTCTCTCACGTCATAGATATACAGGTTACCCCTAGTCCCCTCCTTATCCCTAAGCAACCATGTATCATGGATTTTACGAATCTTAGCAGTAGGCTTGCGCTTGTAGCGATTGACAACCTGCACGTCCACACACTCCCCGTCTTCCATAACTCGCAGGTGCATTTCATAGGTTACCGTCCCCACTCTCTTCTTACGTTTCACGCTGTCCAAGGTGACTTGCTCAGGGGTAGTTAGGAAATCCATGCTAGGCTCTCCAGTGATCTCATAGAGCCCGTCAATGCGTTGACGGGTATTCGCTGAATAGTCATCAACCTTACCGTTGACGATTGCGGCAATGTGGCGAGTGGTGATAACAACGTAAGTCTTATCACGATGCAAGCCATATAGATTCATGGTGGTCTTGGCGTGAGTGTAAACTCGTGTCATGGTGAAACCGGCGAGTTTAAACGCTCGCGTGATCTGGCATGTAGTTAGCCCATTGAACGACTTCCGACCTTGCAGCCTCAGGAAGTTATGAGCTTGCTCATACGGGGCTTGCGCCACGATGGCAAGGGCCTTGACCGTGCAGTCGCCAGACTCTCCATACTCGGAGGTGGATTTCGACAAATTCTTATACGTGATGGACATGCCGAAAGCTACACCAGATCGGGATTAACGACAAGCTCTTTCTGCACTATTCCCGAAGTTTCTTTTTCGGATATGGCGCTTGACGGATAACGGCATATTTGCCATAATGGCGAAAACGGGATATGGCTGTGCCGGAATAGCCGAAAGTCCTTTTCGCCATCTTCGCATGATGTGGTCATATTGTCAAGGCTTACTTGTCGTTATAATAACGAATAAAAAGCCCAGCTTGCTAAGCTGGGTTATTTGGGTTATCCACAGCACCCGCAGCAGGGAGCATCCTCACAACGGGTAGCGAAGTTGCTGTGAACCAATTCAGCCCGTAGTGGGGCAGGGGCACCGAAGGAACGGGTAAAATACCAATTGACATCCGCCTCCGATGCCTCCCCAGTAGGTTTCTCCCCGATATCGGACACCAGCCAAGTGTCATTAGAAAGTCGCTCGATGGTAACCCCATCGTATTCGCAGGTGACGATTTCCCCAATGGTGGTGGCAGCAGCGGTCTTGTTAGTGGACATGCCGGAGACTAGACCAGATTTGGATTAGGGTCAATGTCTTTCTTCACTATTTCTTCAGAAAGATTTGTTCGATTGTTCTTGTGTTCTCGGTGGGATTTGGTAGGTTCCTTGCATGAGTTCCGAGGATCTGGGGAAATCCGTACACGCATAATCTGGATTTTGGTCGTTAGTCTCAGGGTAACATGGTCCGGTGAGATTGTCAAGGCTTACCCCACGAATATATGCACAAAAGAAAACCCATCATTTCTGATGGGCCTCTTGTTCTTGACTTGTGCTATTATGCACCTGCTCTCATTTCCGCAAGTTGATCCTCATCCTGCTCAGACTCCCACCGCTTGGTTTGAGCATCAACGTAGTCACCGGCAGCTTGATTCATCTCATCATCACCATCTTGCCCCGTGGCATCATCGGAGAAGCGGTCCATCGTCCGGTGGAGGTCATTGCGCTTATTGCTCTCATTTGCGCGGAGGGTGGCTTTACGGACAATGTCAGTATGAGCTTGCATGATCTCATTACGGAGATCAGTATCAAGAGTGGAAAGGATGGACTGGAGAGTTGAGTTAGTGGACATGCCGGAGACTAGACCAGATTTGGATTAGGGTCAATGTCTTTCTTCACTATTTCCGAAGATTCTTTTATGACGATTGTTCTTGCCTTATCCGGTGATTACGCTAGTCTCCTCTTATCAGCCCACGGGGTTGGGGAGATATCGGGAAAAATCTCTGGATTTGTTGCGTTTGTCAAGGTTAACAGGATTTGGCGATATTGTCAAGGCTTACCCCACGAATATATGCACAAAAGAAAAGCACCCTTTCGGGTGCTTTGTTGTTGACTTTCACCATTACACTGTAAACTCATATTGGGCTGCCCCGACTTGTTTCCGTTTGGCTTCAACCCACGCCCCCCCTACGAGCATCTCAGTTTTGATCCAGCGGGTTGACGGGGTTACGGGAATCCACGTCCCTAGGCAAGCGGCAAAAAAGCTGCGGGAATTAAGCGAACCCCCGACTTCCCAGCCATTGCGGCTCCAGAGGGTGTGGTGTCCATCCGGCTTGTAGTAAACCCCGCAGCGATCAGCAACCTGACCGGAATCAGGTAAGAGGGTCATTTCGAGGTAACGCTCTAATTTCATCTCAGCGTCAAAGCTGAAATTGTTGTTGGATGCTGGAATGAACCGTCCTCGGACGGCCATCAAGTCGATTTCACAACGGAAATAGAGACGGCGAGTATCGTTCATGACACAGATGATCTTCTCCCCCTTCTCCGGTTGGGGATAGGCGGGGAAGTTTGTATTCGATCCGAAGCGGAGGGTCTGGCTGATGACGGTGTTGGACATGCCGGAGTCTAGACCAGATTTGGATTAGGGTCAATGTCTTTCTGCACTATTTCTCTTCTTTTCTTATTTGCGCTTATAAAGGCTAATGAGGGGCTTTCTGGTCAATTGGAACATCACTACCAATTTCCCTTGAAAGCCCCTCCAAAGCTCTTACACTGCCGCTACGGGGAGATTGGAGCAAGTTACCTTTGTTGCTCTCTGGATTTGGGTTTGCTTGATTCCCCGAAATTCCTTATGCTCTTTGATTCGAGCAGAGAAGGAAACTTCCAATCCCTTGAAATCATCCAAGTCATCCCACTGTAAATCCTTGATTCGAAGTAGGTTAAAGTAAGTCACCATATTCCCCTCGCAATTAATGCTAGTCCGGTGCCAAGTTCTATACATACCTTCCCCGCAAGTGACATCGGTAATCGTTCCCTTGAAGTCTTGCTTCTCACCTTCTATTCCAATATGCTCGGAAGTGCTGACCTTTGCCGCTTCTCTCTCTTGAGTGAAATGATTCCAGCAACCATAAATCCCGACGATATAACCAACCTTAGTCAGGCGACAATACCCCGCATCAACGTAAGGTTGACAATTGTCGAAAAAATCGCTTGATTCCTCTTTTGCTTCAAACCATCCGAGGATTGCTTGAGCTTTCTCCTTGTCCTTATCAGTGGTTTCACTTGATTCCCTAGGGTCACCAAGTATAGTCTGCACACCGCTCTTTGTTCCTGAAATGCATTTGAGTTCAGCCATCTTACCGGAAACATAACCAACTTCCCTTGCAAGTCTACATGTCAAGGCTAAAACTTCCTCAACCTTGTAATATGAAACTCCACCATCAGAGAAGCCATCCCCGCCCTCATTAAAGAACTCGAAAAGCTCCTCGACAAATTGGAACTTGCCAAGAATATCACCGGAGTCTTTCGGGAAGAAATCACGAATGCAAGTAGAACCTACCCTTACAAAATCAGTCTTGCCTTTCTCTTGAACGAAAAACACTTTATTCCTTCTCCGGTTGCTTCCGCAGTGATCACAAGCGCAAGTTCCCCGCTCTTCTGAAAGGTCAATCCTGTCCTCTCCTTTGGTGAAGTTGTGGAGAAGGGAAATTCCGTCTTCGGTGGTGGTTAATCCAATAAGCTTATAGTCCTCAAAGCCAAGACTGACTTCGTCAAAGGTGATATCGCAGACTTCGATATGGCGAATCTCGCCTTTCTCGAAAGAGCTTTGTTCGGAGTTTTTCACTACCTGCTCTTCTAAGCGGGTATTGGATATTGAGAAGCCAATAGTAGGGAAGTTGAGGCGCAATGCCTTGCGGTTGAGGGAAACCACTTTCTTTTCGAAAGAAGGGAGAGAAGCGGTCGGGATAGGGAACGAAGTGATGTTTTTCATGTCAGGGGTGTTATAAGTTATATTTGGATTTAAGTCAATGTCTTTTCTTCACTATTTCCGAAGTTTCTTTTCTGGCGATTGTTCTTGCTACTTGGTGCCATTTTGTTATAATGGCGAAAAGTATATTGAACACGGATTATTTATGATCGGATTTCCCCAACCCCACGGGCTCATCTGGAGTTCGCTGTTAGTGGATACCTCCTTGCGACAAAAGAACCCTAGCATTTCTGCTAGGGTCTTGCAAGGTTTATTTCACTTGTTTTTAAACATACTTTAAAACCGGATCAGGGGTGAATTCCATTGACTTGTTGAATGCACTATGATCAAACACCCCTTCAGGCTTAGTTCTAACTTTCAACCACGTATCACCACCCATGGCATACGTATAGCCATATTGCATCAAGCTCTTATAGGTTTTATAACGGCGGAAATTACACCCCTTGAGGCGGATATGCTTCGAAGGTGAAGCTTCGATAAGGTCAATGAGGGCTTGGGTGAGAGCGGATGGCTTTTTCATCTGAAAGGAAGTTACTATGGATTTGGGATGGAGTCAAGATCTTTTGGGTTTATTTCTTACATTGACCAGTAAGCTTCCGAAGCGGGTGACATGTAACACGGGGTGTTGATATCTTCCTGAAAATCCAACTTGGACATCAGGTTTTGGCGGGTTACCATAGTGGGTTTGTATTTTTTGGTATCAACCCGCTTGTGGGTTTCTTGCAAACCATACTTGTTAATAATGCGCGTGGTAGCACCTTTGCCCTTCCAGCTATCGTTAGGGATTCCGTTCTTGCGCGTATAGAACTTGCGTCCGGTTGAGTCGATGAGGAAGAATTGCGTTTCGCTTGTCTTAGGCATGCCGGAGTTTAGTCTAGATTTGGATTAGGGTCAATGTCTTTTTGCATTGTTTTTAAGTTTCTTTTTAGTGTAATAAGGCTTGACATTACCACCGTTCTGGTTTACAATGGCGAAAAGTATATTGACCTTTGTTTATTTTAGATTAGATTTCCCCAGACCCTCCGGACTCAGAAAAGAACCCTAGCATTTCTGCTAGGGTCTGTCGATCTTTCTTTTGGGTTTATTTCTTAAATTCCTCGGCTTCAGCTTGTGGAATCAGGTCGATATATTCCCGACGAAATACCTTGACTTTGTAGAGTTCACCGGAAACCATGATCCAGTCACCATGCTCCACTTCGATTGTCCTTGCATCAATATCGGCTTGTTCAGCGTTCTTTTGCTCCATTGTGCCATCATGAATGCAAGTAGAACGACCGTAGGTATATGCCCAAGGACCAGCCACCATAGGACCGCCTCGGACTTTACGACCTTCCTCGCCTTTAGGGACCTCGCCCACACCATGGGTGTAATAGGTGCCCTTGATATTGAGGATGGAATTTTTGTCATACTCATTATCCTTCTTAGGATGAGCAACGTGGAACTTAGGACTTGCGGGTGGTGATGTTTTAGCCATGCCGAAGATTAGTCTAGATTTTGGTTTGAGTCAATGTCTTTCTTCATTAAAAACAAAGTATTTTAATGGGTGGTGAAACACGAATATTCGTGTAATAAGGCTTGACATTACCACCGTTCTGGTTTACAATGGCGAAAAGTATATTGACTTTTTTTTATTTTGGATCGGATCTCCCCAGACCCTCCGGACTCAGAAAAGAACCCTAGCATTTCTGCTAGGGTTTGTCGAGGTTTATTTTGTGATTAAAGTTACACGGTCTAGGGTTGCGGCTGGTTCCACGAATCGGGACATGCCGGAGTCTAGTTCATTTCCAGACTCCGGTCAATACCTTTCTTCACTTTATTTCGTGATTGCAAGCTTGTAGTCAATCTGGTCATGATGGCGCATCTCATCGATGACAGATCCAACGATTTCACGCCAATTGACAGCGAACTTGCGAACCGCTCTCAAGACGTTCTCTTCGGCTTTCTTAGGCTTTCTGAAAGGAACCTTCTCGGAACCCAAGGCAAGATAGAATTCCTTAGGGTCCTCTTTGCGAGGGTTGCGGTAGATTTTCTGTCCTCCCATGGCAGTCCTTGCGACCGTCAAGGTGAGATCCTCGTCTAGGCGGAGATCAACACGGGCTGAATACTGCCCCCGCACTCCACTGATTTCAAAATCACTCGCGGCAATGGTAATGATATGGAAGGGTTTCCCCCAAGAAGTCACTTCGTTAATGCGGGTGAAGGCATTAGGGACTTCTTCGGCGAGGATTGCTTGGATTTGCTCTTTCATCTGTAGGAACTATAGTCTGTATTTTGGTTTGAGTCAAGGTGTTTTATGCATTAAATCTGAAGTTTCTTTTCTGGAGTTTGTTCTTGCTACTTGGTGCCTGTTTGCTACAATGGCGAAAAGGACTTTGATCTTTTTTTATTTAAGATCAGATCTCCCCAGAACCCTTGGACTTGTTGGTGAACCTTCAAGAGGAAAATGTCATTCCTTCGTCAACCTAAAAAGACTCTACCCTTTCGGATAGAGTCTGTCGAGGGTTAATTTTAGTTAATTTCCATTCGTTTAATGAACAATAGAGTTTGTCCCGGTGTAAATGTTCTCACTTCGAGCATTTCGGCATAGAGATCACTGATTAGAAATCCACCCTCTTCAAGTTGAGATTTGACTTGCTTAAATTGCCCGTTGTCGTAGGAATCAATAATATGTTGCATCTGTTGAGACTATAGTTTAAATTTTAGTTTGAGTCAAGATCTTTCTACTATTAGTTTCAAATATTACCAGCACTTGCAAGCTTCACTGAAACGCTCATTAGTAACACCCTTTTCACCTTCGGGGTGGACAGCATAGACACTCCCACCTTTACGGGTGACCTTGACGAAGCGGGAAGGCTTATTGCTTCCACACTTGACCCACTGCCCCTTCTGGAGCTTGAGTTGCCCGTTGAGGAGAGCGGCGATATTAGCGGAGTTCCAAAGGTCTACGGTGGGTAGGAATTTCATCTGTAGGGACTATAGTCTGGATTGGAGTTAATGGCAAGGTCTTTTTGCATTAAAAACAAAGTTTATTTAATGGGTGGTTAGGCTTGACAATACTATTGCTGGCGGCTACAATGGCGAAAAGTATATTGATCTCGGATTATTTGTGATCATATCTCCCCAACCTCATGGGCTGCTAAGAAGAAACCTACTCTTTCGAGCAGGTTTTGTCGATCTTTCTTTTGGGTTATTTTACAGCCAATCAGGGACATAGGAGAAGTGGGCCAATCGAAGATCCGCTTCGGCTTTCTCCACCGCTTCCCGTGAGGGGATGCACTTGTAGTGTTCATGGTGGCTTACTGCGTCCTTGTAGGCAATAAGGGCGAGGTCAAACTCAATCCCCCGTGGGGAGATTTGGGGGTCGCATGCTTCGGCGTAGGCTTCTTCGGCGGTATCGTTGTTGGACATGCCGGAGTCTATATCGGATTGGAGTTTAGGTCAAGGTCTTTTTGCATTGTTTTTGAAGTTTCTTTTATGACGATTGTTCTTGTGTTTCTTGGTGAATTGCGCTAGTCTACTTGCATGAGTCCGGAGGGTCTGGGGAGATATGTCCAAAAATCTCTGGATTTGTTGTGTTTGTCAAGGTTAACAGGATTTGGTGGTATTGTCAAGCCTTACCCCCCATATATTAATATAAAAAGAAACCCTCTCTTTCGAGAAGGTTCTTGCACGCCTTTTCTTTTATTAATAATCTCTCATTGTTCCAGCGGTGGTGGGGTTACGATCATGGACATGCCGGAGTCTAGTTCATTTCCAGACTCCGGTCAATGTCTTTATGCTTTTTTATTTCATTTAAAAGCGGGGCATAAAGCTCAACCTTGCCGTCGATCACCCTTGCGGTATTAGGTGCATAATACCCCTCAACCTCAACAGCTTGATGGCGGTAGAAATTAGTGACCTTGTCATGCTCCGCATTGAAGCGAGCTAGGAAACCTTCCTCGCCACCCTCCGCATAAATGATGGTCATGATGTCCATGTCAAGGATGAACTCACTTCCGCCCTTATTTTTGTGGCGACCCTCACCCTCAACTCCGACTTTGTCTTCGTCGCCATACCACTCTTTGAACTGACATCTGATTATAATCTGGTCTTTCATCTGAAAGGAAGTTACTATGGATTTGGGTTTGAGTCAATGTCTTTTTTCGCTATTCGAGAAATTTATATTTCATTCGGAAAGGGTAGGTTCGAGATGGAGAGCGTGTCCCTTCAATCCATCCTCAATACGGGGAAAGAGAGCTTTCCTCATGGCGAAAGTCGGCGCATCATTGAAGGCAGAGAAGAACTCTCCATCTTTTCGATAGGATCTCGCCATGAGATACCTCAACACCTTTCGGTATCTTTTCGTGAAAGCGGTATCGTCCTCGCGATAAGAGGGGCAACGGTTCGAAAGTTCCAATCGCTTCCACTGCTCATCTGTCATGGTAGCCAATACGTGTTTTGTCTCGCTCATCTGAAAGGAAGTTACTATGGATTTGGGTTTGAGTCAATGTCTTTTTTACTCAAATCGGTCAAATACATGGATTGGAGCAGTGAACGGAAATCGGCCATCAGAACTGTAAACGAACTGACCGCCGAACATTCCATGGCGACCGTCAACTTCACTAGGGGAAACCATGACACGCTTCACGCTTCCATCCTTGCCAAGTGCCATATGACCGGCACAGAGTGTGTCAGGACGAATGTGGAGGTAAACGGCGGGTGACCTTTCGGATGGCTCAAAGATTTCTGGAATCCCCTCGCCAATCAAGATGACATCCCTTTTATTACTGGTCACCCCGCCATTGGTGCAATTACTTCCCATTACGCTTACAAGTAGTCCTTTTTTGTTGCTCACACCAGAGTCTAGACCAGATTGGAGTTAATGACAAGGTCTTTTTGCATTGTTTTTGAAGTTTCTTTTATGACGATTGTTCTTGTGTTTCTGGTGAGTCCTGTTATCTTACTTGCATGAGTCCGGAGGGTCTGGGGAGATATGTCCAAAAATCCCCAGATTTGTTGCGTTTGTCAAGGTTAACAGGATTTGGTGGTATTGTCAAGCCTTACCCCTCATATATTAATATAAAAAGAAACCCTCTCTTTCGAGAAGGTTCTTGACTTTCGGTTATTTAACCGACATAGATTTCCTCTGCTACAACATAATAGGGGAGTCCCTCGCAGGCATCCTCGAATTGTTTCTTAATCTGGAGAGCGGCTTCCGCCTTCTCATAAATCTCTTCTAAGCTCATGACATCCGCTTCCGCCCGTTGATTGGAAACCCGTTTAACCTTACCCTCTTCCATCTCAAAGAGATTCATATGGGCTTCATGGTAGCTTGCGATACCGTTTTCGTTGATGCAGATTTTGATTCTGGCTTCCATGAAATCGCCCGTGTGAGTGTATCCAACGAAAACTTGAACTTGTGGATGCATGTCATCCAAGGCGGCTACAAATTCAGTAGCGGCAAACTTTTTGGTCTGACCACCACTGTCAAGCTGAGTTTTCATCCCGATTAAGCTTTCCCCATGAATCTTAATGAGGCCAATGATGAACATGCGATTTTCGAGCAAGATCGCTTGCGCCTTGTGATGGGTAGCGATGGTCTTGCGGGAGTAATGGGGGAGGAGGCGGAGTGGTTTGGACATGCCGAAGTCTAGACCAGATTTGAATTAATGACAAGGTCTTTTTGCATTGTTTTTGAAGTTTCTTTTTTACAGTTTGTTCTTGTGTTTCTTGGGCTTCCCTGCTAGATTACTTGCATGAGTCCGGAGGGTCTGGGGAGATATGTCTTAAAATAAAAAAATCTGAGGTCTTTACTAATGTTAACAGGATTTGGTGGTATTGTCAAGCCTTACCCCCCATATATTAATATAAAAAGAAACCCTCTCTTTCGAGAAGGTTCTTGACTTTGTGTTACAGGTAGTAATCAACTAGCTCATAATCGCCATCGATTCGAGTAATCGAAACTTGCCACATTTTCTTGCTATTGGGCCTTTTTGGGTTGACAGTGTCGAAAGTGAACTTGCGGTTTTCCTCATAGTTGATACCCCCGAAGATCATCGGGATTGTGATTGACAGACCAGCCTTTTCAGCATTGCGGGTGGTGGCATCAAGGGCTTGGTGGAGTGTGGGAAACTTCATACCGAATACTAGATCATTTTTGGGTTTGAGTCAATGTCTTTTTGCACTATACAGTCCTTTTTTGCCAAGAACTTATGTTTTCACTTTCAATGATCACATGGTTTTGAACAACCTCGCCCCAAGCATTATTTTCGACAAAGGCTACGTAGTCAGCACCGTTGGAATGCTTATAAGCATGGAATTCAGAACCAGAGGCTAATATGCATAATTTATTACAGCCAAATTGGTTGTAATATCCACGATCTTTGATGATGATGGATAAAGGGAAATCTGCGATTGCGGCGGGGTCTTTCATCTGTTGGAACTATAGTTCATTTTTGGGTTTGAGTCAATGTCTTTTTGCATTGTTTTTAATTTTATTTTTAGTGGGGTAAGCCTTGACATTATGACCGTTCTCTGTTAAGATTGGGTGACACCCTCGAATATAATATATTTTGGATTGGATTTCCCCAGACCCTCCGGACTCATGAAAGAGACCCTACTCTTTCGAGTAGGGCTTGTCCATCTTTTATTTTATTTATTTTCCAGTCGAATCATGAAGAGGAAGGTTTGTTCTGGTGTGAAAGTTCTCACTTCGAGCATTGCCGCATAGAGATCACTCATGAGGAAGTCTCCTTCTTTGAGTTGAGATTTGACTTGTGGAAATTGGCCGTTGTCGTAGGAATCAATAATATGTTGCATCGGGGTAATTGTAGTCTGGATTTGGATTAGAGTCAAGGTGTTTCTTCCTTGTTTTTAAATTTTAATAACCGTTCTCTTCCGCCCAATCCTCAATCTGGTCAAGAATATTCTGGCTGATTTTCTCCTCATGTCCATGGGGAGTTTCCAAGAATCCCATATCGCTTGCCCGTGCTAAGGATGCACAAGCGTCAGTTTTAGGGTTTTCGATATCACAGAAAGAACGCTGCTCATCACCTTCCATGAAGAGTTCAAGACTAACACTATACTTCCCGAAGGTTTTTTCAATTACTTTATCCATGGGTTTATTCTAGTTTAATTTTTTGGTAGAGTCAAGGTCATTTTGATATTAATCTTCGATAAGAACCAATTCAAAATTTTCGACTTTAAATTGACCGGCGATAGATTCCAACCACCCCGTATCACTAGAGGTCACAACCCAACCCGCCACTTCAGTGCCAAACCAGCAAGTGGTTCCTTGATAAGCGAAGTAACCTTCTTTTGTCTTGATGGCGAATTGTGGGAGTGGTTTGGACATGCCGGAGTCTAGACCGGATCTAGATTAGAGTCAATGTCTTTCTTCCTTGTTTTTAATCTTTTTCCAACCATGCTTTAAATGCTCCATACTTCGCTCCTACGAGCGTTTTGTTTTTATTGAGCCACCATACCGCAAATGCCACCATAGCGCATGGTAGGGTTGCATGGGTGATCAGATGGAAAGCTAAACATGCGATGAGGAAAGAAATGAGGATAAGCAATATGTGACACACGAAACACAGGAACTCCGTAAAAAACAAGCCAGACCCCGTTTCACCCCCCAACATCGTTTCCCACAACTCCAACCATCCCAGTAGCATTGATTTGAAAGTTTTCATATTATAGGTTTGAAAGTGCTACGGTTGAACCTACTGGAAGTCTTTCGAAGAAATCTAATGTCCAACAATCCGAGTGATATCCAATGCCGTATTCGGTAATATCGTCAACTTGCACCACCGTGCCTGTCCCAAATGAGGTGAACAATACGACAAATTCTCCCGCATTCTCCCGCCCAAATCGCTTTAGGCAGGGGTATGTATCGTCTTGGGGTTGGTAGGGCGCTTCTGTTAGTGATGATTTAATCATGTCAGGGGTATGTTACTTTAGATTTTAGTGGGGGCAAGGTTTCTTTTGGGTTTATTCGAGAAAAGATTTATGCGATTGGTTGTTGACTTGTTCAGGGATATTATGTTACAGTCTTTTTAGTAGCCCACGGGGTTGGGGAGATATGTTCAAAAATCTCTGGATTTGAGGTCTTTACTAATGTTACCATGGAATGGCGATAATGTCAAGGCTTGTGACTGAAAATCTTTCAGTCTTTTACCCCACCTATTTTAAACAAATAAAAAAACGCAAGAAGTAATCAGCTTCTTGCGTTTCGTGAGGTGATTAACCTCTTTGTCGATGAACGGGGATTGAACCCGCATTTCCCTTAATTTTAACCAATTAAACTACAATCAACCAATGGCGTCTTGATCGGACTCGAACCGATATCTTAGGGGGTTTTTCCAATTAAACTACCTTCAACAAAATTATTGTAATCTATTTTTGAGTTTGTGTCAAGATTTAACCTTAACTTTTTGGTTCAACCGGAACCAAAACTTGACAACCCTTTCGCGTGAGTTTGATCTCGAATTGAACATCTTCTTCTTCGGGAGAGTATGCAACTCCAAGAAGTATCCCCTTACCGTCAAGGGGGCAGTGTGGATCACTATGAACTATACCGGCACTTGGATTGACCGTTTGTGTCAATTCCGCCGTCACTTCTCTGAAGAATTTGTTGAAGATGCTTCTGAAATTGATGAATGAGTCCATGTAAGCAGTTTGGAGTTTCTTAGGTTTCAAGACTTCAGGGAATAATTCCAAGAGGACTGCCCGAACATCGGAACCCTCATTTTCGTAATTCTTCCGGATTGCCTCTTCGCTTGGTGGTTGGTAGCTCATATGGGTAATATACTATGGATTTTGGTTTGTGTCAACTTTAGTTTGCCTTAATAGCTCTTTTAACTTCTTCCGGTGAATCGGTGATATCAACGAACATACAATCGTCAAACACGATCTTGGGAATGTCAAGAATGAATACCTCATTTTCAGATAAACTCCGATAGTGAACACCATATGTAAGTTTTGGTTTGTCAAGCTTTTTATATTGACCGTTAACCTTCTTACTGGCATATTCTTGCTTGAAAATTTCCTTCCCAAGGATTACGTTGTCAAGGTTATTCAGGAATTCTCTTACTGAGAGGACTCCCAAGGAACCAAACCGATATTGCTTATTCCAAGCTTTATCAAGTTTAGCTTGCCTTGCGTTTGAGAGGTTGTCTTTAGCCATGCCGGAGTCTAGTCTGGATTTGGGTTAGAGTCAAGTTCTATTTGAGGGAATTTAGAAGATTTGTTGTTGCCCGTGCATGCGCTTGTTTCACTTGTTCACTAGACCAGTGTGGACGGTAGGAAAAGCAAACTTCCCCACACCCGCACCCGCAATCACCACCACTATTCTTTCCAACGAAAAAGCTCTTGTAAGCTCTCGTTTGTTTTTTCGTGAGTGGTTCATTTGCAAGCTTCTCGACTTTGAGAGCTTCACACTGACTATTCGAGAATACTTCGGGGTTGTCTTTAGCCATGCCGGAGTCTAGTCTGGTTTTGAGTTAGAGTCAATGTCTTTCTTTACTTTATCGGATAAGATCGAAACAAGATTGAGCTTCGAAGAGCGTATTGAATTGTTGGCCCTTTGTAACTCCACTTGTAATAGATGACACACTAAAGAACGAGGTTGCCTTGCCATTGCTTTGCAACCAAGTATTAATGTCAATCGTCTTCGGTCCGCCAATCGCCTTACGGGTGAGGATAACAGTCCTACCAATATACGTGACAGTTCCATTTTTAATGTTCTTGGAAATGTTCTTGGAAGCGATGTTTGTTCGTGCTGCGTTGGACATGCCAAATACTAGTCTAGATTGTTTTTAGAGTCAAGGTCTTTCTTCAGTGTTTTTAATATTGTTTTAATGAAGAATAAGCTTGTGTCTCTTTTCAGTTTGTGTTACAGTCTTTTTAGTAGCCCACGGGGTTGGGGAGATATGTTCAAAAATCTCTGGATTTGTTGCGTTTGTCAAGGTTAACAGGATTTGCTCATAATGTCAAGGCTTACGTCATGAATATTAAACAAAGAAAAGTCAACCGATTAAGGTTGACTTTTCCCAGTGTTTACTAAACTCGGTGGAATTGAAAGTCCATGCTTGTATTCTCACCAGCACCATATTCACCAGCACCATATTCCGGTGAAATGCTAACGACCTTCCAATCCTGACCTTCAATATCACCATGCTCATTAGCTACCGCCAGAATCTCTTCAATGTCAGGGATTCCCAAATTCCACTTTAGATCAACACGACAATACAAACCATGGCTATCGGGGAGCCATGCAACGACACGATCATGTTTTCCAAAGTTGGTGACAGGGCTTTCATGGTCGGGAGTAACTACGTTCAAATGTCCAATGAGGAAACCTTTATCGTCTTTCTTGTGAGTCATGCTGGAGTCTAGACCAGATTTGGATTAGAGTCAATGTCTTTCTTCCTTGTTTTTAAGTTTCTTTTTATGAGGTTTGTTCTTGTGTTTCTTTTCATTTTGTGTTACAGTCTTTTCAGTAGCCCACGGGGTTGGGGAGATATGTCTTGAAATATCCAAATTTGAGGTCTTTACTAATGTTACCATATTCCCACTCTTTTGTCTAGGGAAAAACGAACTAAATCCTTATAGGTATCACGATTTTAAATTTGAGATCCCCACTCATATTATCATGAAATCATGGGTTTGTCAACACTTTATCCAGTCTTTTTAAGTCCACTTGTTTCATTTTTGAGTTGAGGTTCCTCAATTATAGATGACTTTGGTGGACTTGTCAAGACTTACTTGTGCTAATCGTTGTAGGTATAAGGAATCTCTCTCTGCTCCTCTCCTGACCTATCGTAACATGCTTTGGTGTGATTGTCAACTCTTTTGTCTAGGGAAAAACGAACTAAATCCTTATAGGTATCACGATAGTAAGTCTTGACATTTTCGGTGAACTGAGTTAAAATGAGATGATTTGAGTCGTTTTAAGGGGTTTGGGCAAACTTATAGATAGTTTTGAGCCATCTTAAGTTAGGGAAACCCTAATTGATAGATGGCTCTTATATGAACTTAAGGGAATTGATAATTGGCTTATGTCAATTGATAATTGGCTTAAGGGGGCTTTTGATAGATCAAAATTTATATAAAAATTGTTGGAGTTGACTGTCCCCATACGTTTCCTCTATTTCATTTTAATTTTATATGAGTTTGATTTTAATTTCTTGTTTTCAAATTATCAATAACTTCCTTGTTAACTTAAGCAAGGGCGGCTTGCAGGTGTTAACTCAAGCTTATATAAGCCTGTTCCTTGTTAACTCAAGCTTATATAAGCCTGTTCCTTGTTAACTCAAGCTTATATAAGCCTGTTCCTTGTTAACTCAAGCAAGGGCGGCTTGCAGGTGTTAACTCTGTCTATTCAACGTCCAGTTGCGCATGGTTGTCTACTAGCCATGCAATAAGCTTTTGTTGTCCCTCGTATGTGGAGAGTAGTTTAAAGTATTGTTCAGTATCATATCGGCATCCGATATCATATTGGGCGATAGTTACCAAATTATACATTTCCCTATGTTCAAGGTCATTCCATGTCTCTTCGTCTACCGAACTGGCAGCAATGACAACGGCTGGTCATCCATGTTCTAGGCAGAATGTATGAGTTGGTATATGGTCTATTGATATACAAGTTTCATGGTATTTGTCCACTATGGGACTTAGTGATTGGGGGAAGTGTCCAAAGCCATTACCACATCCCCACTTTTCGATATTATCTATGATGTTTTTTAGTAGTTCTTTTTTCATGTTAACTTATTCCTTTTAATAGATTTGCAATTCCCTGATCTTCTCCAGTGTTGGTGTTTGTTGATATTTCAAGGTTGGTGTTTGATATATCGCATTCATCCATAAAGACAATAGGGTGTTTTTGGTCTTTGGAGAAGCATTCCGTTTTTCCGTTCACGACTGCTACTGAGTGAAATGTATCGGTGTCGGTTTTTGTCGTAATGTGATATCTCTTGTTTTTATTGATTCTTCGTAATTTATTAATATATTTGCTATTGAAGAATCCTTTGGTTTTTACCGGTGTGAGTTTTAATCCTGCTGATCGGAATATCTCATATGCATTTACTCCCTTGAGGTTTTCTCTTCCGTGGGATTGGCAGAATATATGGCACCTCTCATAGCTTTGTCCGGTTATGATAGATAGGGCTTTCACCACGCAATCGTTTTCCTCACCGTATTTGGTAGATGTCCTTTCGGCCTTTTCATATAACGTCATTCCTCCCAGCGATCTACGATTTCTTGAACGTCTTGTATAAGTTGTATGCTTTCTTCTGATGGTCCCAGATCAATCACTTTGTTGTAAAGGTTGTAAAGGTCTTCCATATCATAGATATCCCCGAATCTTTGGTCGATGCTTTGTAGTTCAATATTCAGGTTGTTGTGTTTTTCGGACGTGTAAAGGTCTCTGATGAGGTTTGGCATTTTTCGGGGTGGTTGGTGGTTGTTTGTGCTAGAGGGGCAAGGGGCACCACTAGCAGCCGCTTGTCAGCTTTATACGGGCTTGGTTGTCTTTGATCACTCCCACAAGACGGATTCTTGATTTTGGTGAGTTTGGGGAGGTGAATCCTTTCCATTTTGACTCAATGGAGGTGATCATTTGTTCAATGTATTTCTTCATGTCTGGAGTAGTTATAAGTTATATCTGAGGTGAAGTCAATGTCTAAATGGCTATTTGGCAAGAATTTGTTTAATTGTTAAATCCTTGGTTCCACCACCAAGATCCCCCAAGGTATGGGATATATTCCATTCAACTTGGGCATACCAAATATCAACCATAAACTTTGTTTCCTCATTTGTCAAGAAAAGAGTTTTCCCCAACTTCTTAAATTTCCTTTCGATTCGTTTAGTATATCCGCTCCCTTGGTTGTCATGTTTAAAATCTTTCATCTTGATTTTGGTTGACAGGTGGAGGGCGGCAATACAGGAAACGCACAAAGCGGTTTTCTCACCAAATTCTTTTTTGACTTGTTCGTGGTATTCTAAGATCATTGATTCCATATGGTTATACTAGGTTAAATTGTTGTTAAGGTCAAGTTCTTTTTACGTAATACTTGCACAAAGTGTGTGATAGTCTCCGCCTCTTTTCGCATAGGTTACGCCAGCCAACCAACAAATTTGTTCTTGCTTGTTTTCGAAGTCTGGAATATAAGCGAAAGATACGCCATCCCAAAACCCCCTCACAAACATAATTCCGTCCGAGTTTAATGCTTCCAGTTCTTCTTTAGTGAGTTCCATTTTACAAGCTCTTCCAGTGGTTTGTGTTTCCTAGGAGATTGCACCAATCATCCCAGAAAGCGGGTGTGATGTTATCCGCCATTGCTTCCTTGAACCCTCTCAGGTTGCCTTGTGTCCTCTTCCATTCATCCTTGCATAGTGGATATGAAACCTTGGCAAGCTGGTTTATTAGCTTATTGAGGGTGTCTAAAGCATTCTCCTCG
>Ga0070748_1000544_pt1 | contig 18244 bp, 17 predicted proteins | sample VirMetDEL_Nov_12_FD_77015 | JGI IMG/M metagenome (GOLD analysis project Ga0070748, IMG submission 77015) | Aqueous microbial communities from the Delaware River and Bay under freshwater to marine salinity gradient to study organic matter... | ecosystem: Environmental > Aquatic > Marine > Coastal... | reverse complement strand
ATTCAATACATCCTTTGTTGCAAACTCGCGGTGTGCCTGGTACTCATGATCTTTCTTTAGCATTAGATGTATTAGCCAAACTGAAAGATGCCAGCGAGCAGCGTAACTCACATATAGCGCCGGCTATAGCTGATGGCGATGTATGTTTTGGAGAGCCATCTGTACAACAAAAAACCTCTACAATTCTTAAACTTCCTCGTTTTGATAAGGCTTGCGATGATCGAAAACCGGATGCAGAATGGTTTGCGCAGCAGGCGCCAGTCGATATTATTTTATTTGAAGGTTGGTGTGTGGCGGCGCGGCCGCAATCTGAAACAGATTTAATCGAGCCTATTAATAAATTAGAAGCTGAAGAGGACACCAAGGGAATTTGGCGCGGCTATGTTAACAACTCCCTCGCCAGCACTTATCAAACGCTGTTTTCCCAGCTTGATGGCTTAATTATGATAAAGGCTCCCTCTATGATGGCCGTGGGTGAGTGGCGCTGGGAGCAAGAACAAAAATTAATTTCGCGCAGTCATGCAAGCGCTCATTCGCAGTTAATGAATCGTACGCAAATAGAAAGATTTATTCAGCATTATGAACGCCTTACTCGCCATATTTTGACCGAAATGCCAGCGCGGGCCGATCTTGTGTTCCATCTAGATAATGAACACGCTATTACGCAGGTTAGTGGACTTTGGTCGCAGGATGCACTCTTTCGGGCAAGGGAGGGCTGAACACTATGGTGCAACTTATTATTTTTACTGATCTCGATGGCACACTACTCGATCACCACACCTACAGTTACGCGCCTGCAAAAAGAGCATTGGCGGAAATTAAAGCCAGTGCGATTCCGCTTATTTTAATCTCCAGTAAAACCCCTGCAGAAATTTTATCTCTACATAAAAACATGGTGTTGAACTCGCCTTTTGTGTGTGAAAACGGCGCTGCTATTTTTTGGCCGGAAGGTACAGGTTATAAAAAACAGGCGCTAGTCCCTGAGCGAGGAATTTTATTAAAGGTTTTAGCTGATTTGCGGACAGAGTTTAATTTTAAGTTTATGGCTTTTGCGGACTGCACCACGCAGAAATTAGCAGAACTGACGGGCTTGTCATTGGCTCAGGCTGCACTTGCGGGGCAGCGCGAATTTACCGAACCACTGTTATGGCAGGATACGGCAGCGCGCCGCGAGATATTTATCGAGCAACTTGTACAGCGAAAATTACAAGCTCAGCAGGGCGGCCGCTTTCTTACAGTGATGGGTGAATCCACCAAGGCAGAGGCAATGAAGTTGCTTATTGCACACTATGCTGCTCGCCAACCGGTCGTCACTATGGCGCTGGGCGATAGTTTTAATGATGAGGCTATGCTGCAAGGTGCCGATATCGCGGTGATTATTAAATCGGCACATTCGTCACAGCTGAAAGTGGAACTACCGGAGTGGATTATTCATACCGAAGAGGCGGGGCCAAAGGGTTGGCAGGAGGCAATGGATATAGTCTTGCCTGTTATGTTGGATACAGCTGGAAATCAGCAAATCATTTAACCAATTACTCATTTAACGATTGCATTTAGGGTGATTGTTTTTCCTAAAAGATAGGCGTCAAGTGAAATACGCGCAGATTACATATAACAATTCAGCGAGGTATTACTATGGGTGATTTTCATCAGAATGGCGTTATTGCAACGCTACATAATTTAGCTAAGCGTCCTCTTAGCGATTTAGAAAGAGAATTAGAAGGTTTTAATGCTACACGTTCTTTAGGTTTAGTCTTGCCCTCTCTTTTTTCTGAGTTACAAGGTAAAGCCTTGGCGACGATTGTTGAGGAACTTACGCATGTTAATTATTTGGATGAAATTGTTATAGGTCTCGATCGAGCAAATCTCGATGAGTATCAAGAGGCACTTAGATATTTCTCTAAGTTGCCACAGCATCATAGAGTTCTGTGGAATGATGGGCCACGTTTGATGGCTATTGATGCACAGTTGCACGCCTTGGGCTTAGCGCCTGGAGAGATGGGTAAGGGGCGCAATGTTTGGTACTGTTATGGCTATGTGCTGGCTTCAGGCCGCGCCGATGCTGTCGCGCTTCATGATTGCGATATAGTGACCTATGATCGAGAATTACTTGCGCGTTTAATTTATCCCGTCGCCAACCCTGCGTTTAATTATGAATTTTGCAAGGGATATTACGCGCGGGTAACACCCAGTAAAATAAGTGGTCGTGTTACGCGTTTGTTTGTCACCCCGTTATTGCGCGCCCTTAAAAAAGTATGTGGTCATAATGATTTTATTGAGTTCCTGGACGGTTTTCGCTACCCCTTGGCGGGTGAATTTTCTATGCGTACGGATGTGATTAATGATTTGCGTATTCCCAGTGATTGGGGCCTAGAGATAGGTGTGCTTTCAGAAATGCAGCGCAATCATGCGAACAATCGCTTGTGTCAGGTAGATATTGCCGATGTCTACGATCACAAGCATCAGGATTTATCATTGGATGATGTGGACAAAGGGTTGTCCAAAATGAGCACTGATATTGCCAAGGCAATTTTTCGCAAGCTGGCGACCAATGGTGAAGTATTTTCAAGTGAAAAAATTCGCACCATCAAAGCAACCTACTACCGCATGGCGTTAGATTTTATTGAGATATACCACAATGACGCACTGATTAATGGCTTGAGCTTTGATCGACATAGCGAAGAGAAAGCGGTTGAATTATTTGCGAAAAATGTCATGCGCGGTGGCGAACACTTTTTGGAAAACCCGATGGAAACGCCATTTATTCCCAGTTGGAATCGGGTGATCAGTGCCGTGCCCGACATTCTTGAGCAATTGAAAGCAGCAGTAGAGGCAGACACCGAGGAGTACGCTGCACTGGCCTGCATTACTCAGAGTAAAGCGCTAGACGATTTGTCTAAGGGAACTGTGTCATCTATTCAACAGGTGGGTTAATTATGAATATGAGCGCAAGTGATCACGTAGTGGAACATAGTCGCCGTGTAAAAGAGCATTTATTATTTATTTATCCCGATGTGAATCAGGAGCAGTTGGCAGCAGATTTAATTGCCTTGATGGGTTTAAGTGAGGCCTGCCAAGTGCCGCGCGCCCATTGTAACCACTGGGATGAGTCAGACACATTGCTGATTACCTATGGTGATAGCATTGTGAATGAACGCGAATTGCCTTTGGTGACCTTAAAGAATTTTTTAGATAAATACTTGCGCGATAGCTTTAGTGGTGTTCACATATTACCCTTCTTTCCCTATAGCTCCGACGATGGTTTTTCGGTAATAGATTACTTGACAGTTAACCCTTCATTGGGTGAGTGGGATCATATTAGCGCTATAGCGAAGGACTACAAGCTCATGGCAGACTTGGTGATTAATCACATGTCGAGTCGCAGCCGTTGGTTTGAAAACTTTAAAAAACGTATAGATCCTGGTAAAAATTACTTTATGGAGGCGAACCCTGCAGCCGATCTTAGCGCAGTCGTACGTCCGCGCAATTCACCGCTCTTAACAGAGTATCAAACCTTGGGTGGCCCGCGCCATGTGTGGTGTACCTTTAGCGCCGATCAAGTGGATTTGAATTTTAAAAATCCCGAGGTGCTCAAAGAGTTTGTCAATATTATTCGCCATTATCTTGAGTGGGGCGTAAAAATATTTCGTATGGATGCAGTCGCTTTTTTATGGAAAGAGGAGGGCACTCCGTCAATTCACCTGCAACAAACCCATGAAATTATTAAGCTCCTGCGTACGCTGATTGAGCACCATACTCCAGATGCGGTTGTTATCACTGAAACTAATGTACCTAATCGCGAAAATTTAACCTATTTTGGCAATGCCAATGAAGCGCATGTTATTTATAATTTCTCACTGCCGCCGCTATTGCTCTATACACTTCTAAGTGGTGATTGCCGTCATTTAAAAACCTGGATGATGAGTATGCCGCCTTCACAAGCAGGCACTGCGTATTTGAATTTTATTGCTTCGCACGATGGCATAGGTCTGCGCCCACTCGATGGATTGGTAAGCGATGAAGAGCGTGATCATTTGGCGGAAACTATTATAGGTTTTGGTGGAAAGGTTTCTTATAGACGCGATAACGAGGGCAATGATAAGGCTTACGAATTAAATATTGCCCTTTTCAGTGCACTTAAAGGCACTATGGATCGCGCTGAAGATGGTTTTCAAATGGAGCGTTTTATTTGTGCGCACGCTATTATGTTTGCATTGGAAGGTATTCCGGCCATCTATATCCACAGTTTGTTCGGCACAGAAAATGATTATATTCGCGTGGAGCAAACAGGGCGTGCTCGTTCTATAAATCGCCATATTTGGCAGCAAGAAAAATTGGAAGAGCAGCTAGAGAATGCAGATAGTCACCATCAGCAAATATTTAAAGAGTTGTTGCGGCTGCTGGCTATTCGGCGCAAACAGCCCGCATTTCACCCCAATACTACCCAATTTATTATGCACCTCGATACCAAGGTGTTTGCTTTTTGGCGGCAGAGCAGTGATCGAAAGCAAAGTATCTTTTGCTTAAATAATGTCACCCCGCGCACGCAAACCATAAATTTGACCGATATAAATTTAATTGGGAATGAACAATGGTTTGATTTGATCAGCGGCTGTCAATATGTAGAGCCAAGTGGTCAATTGCATTTGGCACCCTATCAAACTGTGTGGATTACAAACTATTTGGTGCCTTAAATTCACGAGTTTTTTCTGCGTTAAATATAGTAGCCGATGTGTTAGGGAGATGCGCCTAAGCATTGGCTGCTGCTGATCACTTATGCATTTTTCTGCGTTAAACTCCGTTGTTACCACACATTGGCTACTAAAGCTTTTTGAAGCTATGCTCAAGTCAGTTGTGCACCTCTGTTGTATGTGAAGTTATGGCCCTCTATGAGTCTATTTTAGGCGTCACAACCCACTAAGCCTGATCACTTTAAGGGAGCCCGCTCCCAAAAAATATTCTCCCATTAGGTTTTTATCTTAATCAAGCTTATTGGGTAATGAGCTGACACTTAGAGCGAAAAATGCGGCTTTTTGATAGCTGATCAATGGAATAGAATTCATGAATCAATCTAGCGACTATGCTCGATTACCACAGCAAAAATGGGAGCAGCTGCTAAAACGGGAGCAAACGAAGTCCTTGTATGGCGGTTTTCCTATTGCTGTATTGGGTAATGTTTTTCTGGCATTGCTATTAATTTATGTGCAGTTAGATGTTGTGAGCCATCAAGTATTGGCGATTTGGGGCGCGTCATTGGGCTCCGTACTCCTTTTGAGAGTTTTTCATTATCGCGAGTATGTGAGCCATTCTTTGGACCTGCCGCTAGCCCGTTTGTTGATTAAGTTTAGGCTTAGCGTACTTGCAACAGGTATAGTCTGGGGCGCTTCTGGTATTTGGTTGTTTCCTGCTGCTAATGCGGAACATCAATTTTTTGTTGCCTTTGTGTTGGCGGGGCTTACGGCGGCAGCGGTAACTTCCTTGGCGATGGATAAACTATCGGCCATGGCATTAATTTTTCCAAGTTTGCTTCCTATCACCTGTCATTTACTCTTCGAGAATACTCAAACAGGTTATGCCATGGCGGCCATGGTCACTTTTTTTATGATCTATGTCGCTATGAGTTCAATTCGTCTGCAGCACGATATGCATGAAAGTGTTCGTTTGCGGGTCATTGCGGGCGATCGAGGGAAAAATTTAAGTCGCCAGCAGGCACTTAATGAAATTATTGCTGGTGCTCAAGCAGAGTTTATTGATCAGACCCAAGAGCTTGTCGCTTATGAAAACCTTATTAGTAAATTACTGGCGTTAACGGATGGCCAATTTGGTTCGATCAGCCTGATAGATACAGATAAAACCAACGAGCTTTATTTCAAGAATCATGCAGTGGCGAGTCAATTGTTATCCTTTAATGAACTATTTCTTTATAAAAGTTCTCTTGAATCTGGACGGTTATTTCAGCTGCTAGAAGCGCGCTTTAAGTGGTCGGTAGAACAAAAAGTTTCGCTCATTATTAATGGTGTGGCTGCAATTGATGGTGCAGAATTTGATCTGGGGACGGGTGGTGATATAGGCGGTGCTGCAGTCTCTGGCTACCTCTCTTTATTGGCAGTGCCCATTCTTTATTCGGGGCGGCTTGTAGCACTTTTATTGATTATTAAAAAGCAGATTGCGTATTTTCGGCCTGATCAAAAAAATGAAAATAACAAAGGCTTTACGCAAGGGGATGAAGTTTTTCTACAACCCTTGAGTGCGGTTGTGGGGCAGTTAGTGAATGCCGCTGAAATCAATAGGGCTCATGCTCGGGTTCAGAAGGAATTAGCCTATACCTATGACTTGATGGAGCGCTCAAATGCTGTGGCATTGATTGGAACCTGGAGTGTTGATTTTGACCCCCTGTGTATACATTGGAGTTCGGTTACAAAATCAATGCACGAGGTTGCTGAGGATTATGTACCGGATATTGAAACTGCTATAAATTTTTATAAAGAGGGTGAGTATCGCGATACTATAAATCGTGTTTTTAATCAGGCGGTATCAGAGGGTATAGGTTTTGATGAGGAACTTGTGATTGTCACCCTTAAAGGTAATGAGCGCTGGGTTCGTACGATTGGGGTTCCAGAATTTAAGCATGGTGTTTGTCAGCGTGTGTATGGCACTTTTCAAGATATTACAGAAGCTAAGCGTATAGAGCGTGTGAAGAATGAGTTTGTATCCACTGTAAGCCATGAATTGCGCACGCCTTTAACCTCAATTAGCGCATCGCTAGGGGTTATGCGCAGCGGAAAGCTAGGTGATTTCCCCCAGCCTATTCATCAGCTTTTAGATATAGCCTTTTCCAATAGTTTGCGTTTAACCCACTTGATAAATGATTTGTTAGATATGGATAAGCTTGTGGCAGGGGAAATGCATTTTGATGTGCAGCCTCAAAATATTATGGCCTCGGTTAAACAAGCGCTTATAAGTAATAAGGCCTACGCAGAACAGTATGGCGTTTTTTTGTGTTTTGAAGAGGAAGCTAGACCAGAAAACATCTTAGTTGATAAACAGCGCTTACAGCAGGTGCTTGCTAATTTATTGTCGAATGCGATTAAGTTTTCCCCTGCTGGTGGCGTAGTGAGGGTAGAGCTAGCTGTTGTAGAAAATTACTTGCGTATTTCAGTTGTAGATCAGGGGCCGGGCATTGCGTTGGAGTTTCGGGGCAAAATATTCCAAAAGTTTTCGCAGGCTGATTCGTCAGATACGCGCCAAAAAGGCGGGACAGGTTTGGGCTTGGCAATTACCCGTGAATTAGTTGAGCGCATGAACGGTCGTATAGATTTTTTGTCGGTTGAAGGGCAGGGTGCTAATTTTTTTTGTGAGTTTCCGATAGTTTGATTTTTCGTTAATTTTTCTGCTTTAGGCCTCTTCAATTTAAAGGTTATTAAAGGCGGCTGCTTCGCGCTGGAGTAAGGTCGCTTTGCGCGATAACCCCCAGCGGTAACCTGAGAGCCCACCATCTTTGCGAATTACCCTATGGCAAGGAATAGCAATGGCGAGTTTGTTGGCGGCACAGGCAGAGGCGAGTGCGCGCACTGCGGTGGGTTTTCCGATGCGCAGTGCTAGGTCACTGTAACTTGCGGTTTCACCAAGAGGAATTTGTGCAATAGCACTCCACACCAGTCGCTGTAACACTGTGCCTTGAATATCCAAGACTAATTTCAGTGATTGCTTGGGTTGCGCAATATAGTCAATAATTTGCTTTAATGAATCGCAAGGTTTGGACTCTATCAGTGTTTCCGCTGGGAAACTGGCTTTCAATTCGGCTTCTACAGACTGCCTAGTGTCCCCCAATAAAATAGCGCATATTCCTTGCTCGCTGTGTGCAACTAAGACCTCATTAAGTAAAGAGGTTGCACGTGAAAAATGAATGGCCATGTTTTTTCCTTTCACTATAAAGGGCGCTTAGGCGCTATTACGTATCTTGTTTTATCGGGTTAAGCTTTTGTGAAGCATAGAGGCCGAGCAAGCTCAATAGTGCAAGGAGTGCTAGCGGCCAACTGCCAATCATCATAAAGGGCGTCCAATCTTTCACTGGGTAAATTTTCCCACTAAAGGTTTCAGTGGTGAAGGCGTGACTTTGGTTGACGATTTTTCCGTGATTATCAATAAAGGCACTGGGGCCATTATTGGTGCTGTAGATTAAATAGCGGCCCGTTTCCAGTGCGCGCATTTGGGTCATTTGCAAAAATTGCTTGGATTGAATGGAATCTAAAAACCATCCAAGGTTATTCACACTCAATAGCACCTGCGAACTCTTTGCGCTCTGGGCGACCAGATCGGGAAAGGCAATTTCATAGCAGACTACTGGGTTGATGCGAATACCGTTGGCGATAAGGCCGTGCTGGTCTTGAGGGCCAATGCTGATGTAAGACGTTGGCAAATTAAAAAACTCAATTGTATCGCGTAAATATTTTTCGAAGGGTACATATTCGCCAAAAGGTACCATGCGCCGTTTGTGATAAAATCCTAAACCTTCTCCGAGGCCGGCAATGGAATTGTAGTAATTGATTTTTTCTAAACCGTTACTTGCCGATGGCGCCTCATCAAATAGTACGCCGGTAAATAAAGCGGTGTGGGTTTGTGCTGCCTTGGTGTTCATTTCCTCTAAAAAGGGCAGAGCTTTGTGATAGGTTAGCTCCGCGGGAATGGCGGCCTCAGGCCAAACAACCCAGTCATTCCCCCAAAGTTCTTCGCTCATGTCGCGCAGTTGGTCCAGTGCTGCAACAACGGACTCTTTGTGCCAGCTGAGCTTTACACTTTGATCTAAATTAGGTTGCACGAGCCCGACGCTAATAGCGTGTTCGCTGGGCAGCGCCCAGGTGATCGTTTTTAATAAGGCGCCTGTACCCCAAAGGCTCGCCGTAATAAAGCTAGCAATGATGAGAGACCGCGACATTTTTTGTACAGATGTTTGTTTCCAGTGAAAATATAATTCGGCGATTAAACATCCGCTCAGTACGGGAATTAAACCTGTGCCTATTACACCTATCACAGGCGCCCAGCCTGCGAGCCATGTATCAATGTGTGCATAACCAACAAATAACCACGGAAAGCCGGTGAGAAACCACGTTCGCATCCATTCGCCCAGTAGCCAACATGCTGGTAATGCGACGAAGAGTGCGAGCATATGACGACTGAACCAGCGCCCGAAAATATAAAAGGGTAGTGCGAATATTAAACCCATAAAAATGGCAAATATCAGCACCATAGCGCCTGCGAGCAGGGCAGTGGCACCGCCAAAATTATGAATGCTTACAAAGATCCAATGCACACCTGCTGCAAATAGTCCTGTGCCAAATAACCAGCTGTAGCAAAAAACGGTTTTTAGTTTCTGTGCTTTGATGAGGCTTGCAAATAAGGCGATGGCAACAATCGCAAGCGGCCAAATATTGAAGGGGGCGAAACTCAAGGGTATGAATGCGCCAGCTAAAGTCACTAAAATCAGTGCTAGCCCTTGGGGGAGCTGGAGTGGAGCTGTGGTATTGGTGGTGTTTTCCATGAGTGTTATATTCTAGTGGTGAAGTAAATGCATTTTTTGCCTAATCGCGCTTAGAAAAATCCCGCCAAGGGGCGGGATTTTTCTAAGCGCGATTAGGCAAAAATGTGTGCTTTATTGCTTATTCTTCCAATATAGTTAAACGTAACAAATGTATTTGACGATTGTCAGCGTAGAGCACACGGAATTGCAAATTATTAATGTGGGCGACTTCATTGCGTTTGGGTAAGTGCCCAAATTCTTGCATGAGTATACCGCCGATAGTGTCGAAATCTTCGTCACTAAATTCTGTTTTAAAATAGGTGTTGAAATCATCGATATGGGTGAGGGCTTTAATAATAAAATCTGTTTCACTCACGCGTTTGATAGAGTCCGAGGTTTCTTCCTCCTCGTCAGTCTCGTCTTCAATTTCGCCTACAATTTCTTCTAAAATATCTTCGATGGTAAGCAGGCCAGAAATGCCGCCGTACTCGTCCATGATCAATGCCATGTGGTAGCGGTCTTCGCGGAACTCACGCAAGAGCACATTTACGCGCTTGCCTTCGGGCACTATGTTGGCGGGGCGCAGTACGCTTTCCAAATTGAAATTCTCGGTGCCGTTAAGGGCGAGCGGTAGTAGATCTTTGGCGAGCAGAATACCGCGTACATCGTCGAGATTTTCACCTATCACGGGATAGCGGGAGTGCCCAGAACTCATTACTTGTTCCAGGGTTTCTTGAATGCTCGCATCTATGCGCAGAGCGACGATTTGTGAGCGAGATACCATGATCTCGCGGGCGTGGAGTGTTGATACATCCATAGCGCCTTCGATGATGCTGAGCGCTTCGGGGTCGAGCAGGTGATTGTCGGCGGCGTCTTTAATAATTTCAAGCAGCTCATCGCGTGATTTAGGTTCGGTGCTAAAGCTGTGCAGTAGTTTGTCCAACCAAGAGCGTTCTGGTTTTTCGGTTGAGGTGCTACTGGGATAGTCGTCCGACATGATATTTTTCCTAAGGGTTTCTTCGTTATTTTTACTAAATGAAAGAATAAAGTGTTTTGGTGAAAATGTTTGTGTAAGAGTCTAGTTGGTTTCGCTGTAAGGTGCGGGAAAACCTAAATCGACAATGATCGTCGTTTCTAAGGCTTCCATCACTTCAGCCTCGCTATCATCGATATGGTCGTAACCTAACAAATGCAAGCTGCCGTGCACGAGCATGTGCGCCCAATGGGCAGCGAGGCTTTTGCCCTGTTCTGCCGCTTCGCGCTCTACTACGGGGGCGCAGACCACTAAGTCACCCAAGAGGGGTATATCGACTTCTTCTGGCAAGTCAGCAGGAAATGACAATACGTTGGTGGGCTTGTCTTGACCGCGATATTGGGCGTTTAGGGTCTGGCTTTCATCATTATCAACGATATAAACGCTGACTTCGGCTTGGGATAGCTGTTGTGAGTTGAGAGCCGCGCTAATCCAGCGCTCTATATCAACCACAGCCGGAATCTGCAAGCTTTGGCTATTGCTCTCTATGTCTATTTGGAAGGTCATTTTTGGGTGTTGCCTTAGTGCTGGTCGGGCTTAGGGTGTTGTTGCTCAAATGCTTCGTAGGCTTCGACGATACGTTGCACTATGGGGTGGCGCACCACATCTTTGGAGGTAAAGTGAGTGAAGCTAATGCCATTCACGCCTTCTAATACTTCAATGGCGTGACGCAGGCCTGAGGCCATGCCGCGCGGCAAGTCTACCTGAGTCGGGTCGCCGGTAATGACGGCTGTAGTGCCAAAACCAATACGCGTTAGGAACATTTTCATTTGTTCGCGGGTGGTGTTTTGGCTTTCATCCAAAATAACAAAACTGTTATTCAGGGTGCGGCCGCGCATAAAGGCGAGTGGGGCGACTTCAATAACGCCGCGCTCCATTAACTTGCCAACAGTATCGAAGCCTAACATTTCAAATAATGCATCGTAGAGAGGGCGCAAATAGGGATCGACTTTTTGCGCTAAGTCGCCAGGTAAAAAGCCGAGCTTTTCCCCTGCTTCTACCGCTGGGCGCACCAGCAGAATGCGCTCAATCTCATTTTTGAGCAATGCTTCTACCGCACAGGCTACGGCTAAATAGGTTTTACCGGTACCGGCGGGGCCAATGCCAAAATTAATATCGTTCTTTTGAACTTGTTTTACATACTGCTGTTGATTAAGGCCGCGCGGTTTAATCGTACACTTTTTAGTTCGAATTAAGGCTACACCACCTTCTAAGTTTGTGTCTTTGGGGGCGGCATATACGCCCTCGGGCTTGTCGCTGTTGTGTTGCGCTTGGCCATCGGCCTTATTTAATTGTTCCATAAGTTGTTCAATACCAGAGGTTTGCAGTGCGAGGTGCACTTCATCGGGGGTAAGGTCGTCTTGTTCGGTAATCGCGTAGAGGTTGCGTAGCAGCTCAGCGGCGGTGCGCACACGATCAGAGGGGCCGCTCAGCATGAACAGATCACCGCGATTGCGGATTTCTATTTCCATACGCTCTTCGATTTGGCGTAGATGCGAACCTAAAAGGCCGCAGAGATTGGCAAGGCGACGGCTATCACTGGGTTCCAGCGTGAGTTGCTGGGTGACGGTTTCTAGAGGGGGGGTAACTTGGGTGTTCAAGAGATTAGTGAGCTCATATTACATAATGAAAACTAAGACTAAACCATTCGGCGAGAGGGATAAAGCCTAAATTGCAGTTCAGTGGGTAACGGCACTGAACGGAATAAGCTATTTTCATTTAACTTATTGTATTTATTGATGTTTTTTGTGGTGGATGGGGCGACTAGCGCCCCGAAAAATACCATGATTCAATTATGAAGACTTTACTTGAAGGTTATTCACCACACTTTTCACGTCATCGTGTTTGGCGGTTATAGCTTGAACAAGTGCTTTTTCCTCTTGGGATTTGACTTCGCCCGATAAAGTTACTGTGTCATTGTGCGTGTCTACGTCAATCGCAAGGCCTTTTATATTCTTAGACGCTAGCAGCTCGGTTTTTATTGCCGCAGTCGTGGATGCATCCGCAACGTATTGTGCAAAACTGCGTCTTTTGGGATCGGGCTTATTTGCAGTCATAGTGGGCTTTTGGACGACTTTAATCTTGTTGTTTACTGAGTCGATTCCTTCTACCCCTAACGCAATATTTTCAGCGAGCTCACTGTCAATATCAGAATTTACTTCGCCCTGTAGTGTGGCGACGTTGTTATCAACGCGAATATCGATCTTAAAAGGATTTAGATGTTTGTTAAGAATTAACGCAGTTTCAAGCTTACTCTCGATCCATCCATCTTTAAATGCTTCCTTGCTGTCTTTCCATGTTTGTTGACTATCTTGCTTGAAGTCAGCCCAGAACTCCGAAGCTGTTTTTTTGTCTTCATAACTTTTATTTGGTGCGGATGAATTGTCGCCAGCATTTACTGATAATGATGCAGCCAATGCGAGAGAGCTAACGCTGAATATAAGTGAATTTAATAGTTTCTTTTTCATGATGTGCTCCTTTGAATATTTCTTTGGGTAAAAATGCATGCGTTTTGATTGATGTACGCATGATTTTGCTACTGCGTATTTCATGCCAACCATAAGGATTTTCTCTAAGTCTTTGAGTTTATTGATTAATTAAATTCTCATGCAGCATGTGAAGGCGCTGATAAATTAATGGCGACTAAGAATCGTTGGAATTTTTACAAAAAATGTAAATAGGATAATATTTTTTATTGGATGTTTAATTAAGCGGCTTGAAAGAATGTAAGAGTTAAATTTTTAATAAATAGCTCGATAGAAAGCGTAATTTTTTTGTCGAGCCTGACTTTCTTGTTAAATTTAAGGTGCAGTCAGCGCGCGGGCTAAAAAAAGTGCCTCATGATTTTTCTATCATCATTGGGCATTGTTGACTGAGCGGAGTTTTTTGGGGCGCTAATACAGATAGGGGGGATTGGTTTTCTAAAGGGCACCTCCGGAAATAGTAGTTTTTTCACTTTCTCCGCCTTGCAGCCCAGTATTTTCAAGGGGGCATTTTTTAAAAATGCAATTACCGGAGGTGCCCTAAAGTCTAGTAATTAAGGATGGGCGCATTAAGTATATAAACATCTTATAAGCATCTAGTGTGAATTGAGGCTTTCATGTAAGAAATTCAATTTATTGAATTTCTTACATGATTTCGGTGTTGCCATATTAATTTTTTTACTAAAAGCCATATTCTTTATGAGTTTATGGCTAGAAAATAAGCTTAACGAGTGTTTTTTTTTGAAGTAAATGAGTTGGCACGTTCATTGTAAGTAACTTATTGAACCCATTAAAAGGAGTGTGCCATGCTTTATTACTCTATCATTTTTTTTATTGTCGCTATCGTTGCTGCGCTATTTGGTTTTGGTGGTATAGCCGGTGCCGCAACGGGAGTCGCACAAATACTATTTTTCGTATTTCTTGTGCTATTTATTGTTTCATTGATATTTGGTCGGCGAAGAATGTAACTACGTATTAAGGTTGGCTTTGTAACTATATGCAATAACTTAATTAATAATTGTGAGGTTAAAAATGAATACTCAAAAATCAGAAAAACATACTGCAGATGAAAAAGTAAGCAATCTTACTGTGGCGGAAGCTGTGTCGCAGTTTAAAGATGCAACATCGAATATCTATGATGCGGTTGGATCAATTGGAAATGCTACGGCAGCGAAAGCTAAAGTACATATTGATGATGGGAAGGTGCGCGCTTTAGAGCTTGAGGAGAGGGCGGAAGAGGCGCTAAGAGCAAAACCGTTGATCACTGTTGGTGTTGCATTTGCTGCAGGTTGGTTAGCTTCATATCTGCTACAGCGTCGTAACTAAGGGGCCGATCATGAAAACACATGATCTAGCGAGCAATTCTCCTGAGGCGGCAGCGCCTCAGGAGGATGACCAGCAATCTGGAATGGATTTTGAAAAAACACTTTTGCTCGGAGAACAAATTACCTGTGTTATGGGCAGTATAGTGGACCTCGCGCGCGCAGAGCTGTTATTGGCTTTGCAGACCTTACCAAAATTAATGATGCTTTGGTTAATGATGATGCCAATAGCGCTGCTTTCGTGGTGTTCTCTCTCGGTACTATTTGCATGGTTCGTGTATGCAGCTAGTGCGCAGATTGGTCTTGGTGTTTTGGTGTTCTCCTTACTGCAAGTATTGTTATTGTTAATATGTCGTTGGCTTTTTGTGCGTTATCGTACACGCATGACGCTACCTTATACGCGTGCCCAAGTTGATGACTTTGTGCGGAGTGTAAAAAATGAACTTAGCAGCCAAAGTAGAACTAAAGAATGATCATCTCGTAAGGCAGAAGATTTTGTTGCAGCAAATGTGGAGCGCAAGAGTAGAGGCGAGGAGTTTTAGCTCTTGTTTAATCACATTCGTATTAGTACCTTTTGCTGCGGGTATATTATCTCGACTCATTGTGACTTCATCTTGCTTAAAATCTCATCATTGGCCGTTTTCCCCTTTGGCATTGTTAAGGTTCCCCTTTTCCGTAGGTAGCTTAAAAAGAGAATTAGTTCGCTAAGTTACTGATTAGCGTGTTTTTTAATGCTCGACTGGTCTAGAATCGGCCTAATGTTATCTAGCTAACAAGAGGGGTTGAATTGTGGCTGACGTTTTATTGGTCGACGACGACAAACGGTTTTTAGATGCAACTGTACAATTGTTACAATTGCTAGGACATAGAGTGACCGCAGCTGAATCCGTTGCTAGCGCGAGTATATTAGTTAATAAACATAAATACACTCACATGATATTAGATTTGATTTTACCAGATGGTAGCGGGTTGCATTTGCTGGAAAAAATACCAGCAGACAGCAATGTAAAAATTACTCTAATAACTGGTCATCCATCTATAAAGTCTATAGTTAAAAACCTGTATGGTTCAAATATTAGTTATTTAATTAAACCTATAGACCTGCAGCAGTTAGAGACACTTTTTGAAGATAAAAAGCGCGTAGCTTCCCCTCAAGACTCAACAATAAATTTACATTTTAATTGTTTGGTGGGTGAGTCCTCTTCCATGAAAAAGCTCTATGAAATGATTACTCGTGTAGCTGCTACCAAAGCAAATGTTATGTTGTTTGGAGAAAGTGGAGTAGGCAAAGAAATGATAGCCGCTGCTATTCATTATGCGAGTAAACCAAGTGGTGACTATGTGGCCGCTAATTGCGGGGCATTTTCTCGTGAGCTTATTAATAGTGAGTTGTTTGGTCATGAAAAAGGTGCTTTTACAGGAGCCGTACATCGTAAAATTGGTGTCTTTGAGCAGGCGCATAATGGAACTTTATTTTTAGATGAAATAACGGAGATGCCAATAGATTTACAGCCAAATTTATTGCGTGTTTTGGAGACAAAAGAAATAGTTCGTGTAGGTGCAACAAATACGGTGGATATTGACTGCCGTGTAGTGTCTGCAACTAATAGAGCTGAGCGAGATATTGCTGAGCAGGGTTGTCTGCGAGAGGATCTGTATTTCAGATTGGCGGTATTTCCTATCCATATCCCGCCCTTGCGCGAGCGTAAAGAAGATATTCCATTGTTGGTGCAATACTTCTTATCATTTTTCAATAATGAATATGCGAATGATATAGGTGTTGATGACGCCGCCATGAAGAAAATCATGGAGTATGATTGGCCTGGCAATGTACGTGAGTTACGTCATGTTATTCATCGCGCCTATATCATGGCCGATCAGAGTCTTAAATTATTAAGTTTGCCTGAAAACATGTCATCCCCATTTTCAAAAGTTTCTATTAATACTGCGGTGGGTATTAGTGTTGGTCGAACTGTGGAGGATGTCGAACGAGAATTGATTAAGTCAACGCTTGAGCATGTGGAGGGAGATAAAAAACAGGCAGCTGATATGTTGGGTATTAGTTTAAAGACGCTCTATAACCGGATTAATAGCTACGAAGATATTCACTAATAGGGTTAATGGTGCTGAATATGCGAGATGATAAAAATCGTTTTATACATGATGTGCGTAATCCACTTAACACCATTTCGATAAATGCTGAATTAGGAAAATTAACATTAGAGCGAACGGGGGATATTCATAAAGCAATCAGCATCTTCGAGGCTATTTTAGCCGAGTGTCGTCTATGCAGTAATGTAATTGATGCATTCGGTAATAAAATTTCATTAGATGATAAAGAGGGTGGGGCTAGTGAGTAAGTTCTTGCTGGGTAGTATAGTCTTTTATCGAAAGATGCTGAGTAAACTTCCTGATTCTGTGTGGATTATGGCTCTAGTTGCCGCAATAACTTTTTTTGCGATTAGTTCAGTACTTACTTATAGATCTATCTCGGTAATTACGAGTAACAATGCCAGTATCAATAATACACTGCAAACCATTAATCTAATAAAAGATCTCGATAGAGAGCTATCGGCTGCAGAGTCTAGTCAGCGGGGTTATCTATTAACTCAGGATCCTGAGTATTTAGAGCCTTATCATAAAACATTGGCTGTGGTCGATCGCTTATTGGAGCGACTCAGTGAGTCCTCCACTGAGCTACCCTATCAAAAAGTTCGTTTTGAGTCTCTCTATATTTATGTGCGTAGCAAAATTGAACATATGCAACGAATTGTTAAATTAACTGACAGAGATAAAATTCGCACGGCAATTCGTCAAGTTAAAACAGATGAGGGAATTGAGTTGATGCGCGCCATTTCACAGTTGATTGTTGAAATGGAAAATGATGAATTTAAACTTCTTAAAAAGAATAAATCTGAGGCTGCAAAAAATAGGCAATTTATTATTGTGGCATTATTATTTGCTAATGGGATCGGGTTGTTATTGTCTTTAGGTGTTTTTTATATCTGGTATAGAAATGCCTCTCGGGTGGCGGAATTAAATGCTCAGTTGGCATCGGCTAATGCGCTCTTGGAAGAGAAGGTTAGCGCTCGTACTCAGGCACTATTGCAGTATTCTGAGGAGCTGCAGCGCAGCAATAAGGAGCTGGAAGACTTTGCATTTGTGGCTTCACATGATTTGCAGGAACCACTTCGTAAAATTCGTGCTTTTGGCGATAGATTACAGCAAAAATTTTCCGCTGAATTAGGTGAGAGTGGCGCAGATTACGTTGCTCGTATGCAGGCAGCCTCAGGGCGCATGTCAGCGCTTATTGATGATTTGTTGAGTTTTTCACGCGTTACCACGCAACAAAATCCTTTTGTGAATGTCGATCTTAATAGTGTGATGGACGGGGTAATAGATGATCTTGATTATGCTATTGAGGATGCTAAGGCTCGAGTAGATATCGAGCCATTACCTAATGTAGAGGCGGATGCTTCACAAATGTCACAGGTGTTTATGAATTTGATTGCAAACAGTTTAAAGTTTCGCCGAGTTGATGTACCACCTGTCGTTACCGTGACCAGTGAAGTGAATATATCGTCGCCCTTATCTGATGATGATCGGTTGTGGTGTTGTTTGCGTGTTGCTGATCAAGGGATAGGATTTGAACCGCAGTATGCAGAGAGAATATTTAGTTTGTTTCAGCGCTTGCATGGCCGAGATGTATATACTGGAACCGGTATAGGTTTGGCGTTATGCCGTAAAATTATTGAGCGCCACGGTGGTACGATTAGGGCGGAAAGCGAGCCAGATGTGGGTACGGTATTCATTATTTATCTTCCACTAACGCAAAAATTGATTGATCCCTTGATGGATGTAAATGCAGACCTTTCTTAGCGGTCTTATT
>Ga0070748_1000538_pt1 | contig 18398 bp, 27 predicted proteins | sample VirMetDEL_Nov_12_FD_77015 | JGI IMG/M metagenome (GOLD analysis project Ga0070748, IMG submission 77015) | Aqueous microbial communities from the Delaware River and Bay under freshwater to marine salinity gradient to study organic matter... | ecosystem: Environmental > Aquatic > Marine > Coastal... | reverse complement strand
GGCGATGCCTATTGGCGCGATGTGGGCACCGTTGATTCACTTTGGGAAGCCAACTTGGAATTAACGGGAATCACCCCTGAGTTGGACCTCTATGATGCCGATTGGCCAATATGGACATATCAAGAGCAAGTTGCTCCCGCAAAATTTGTTTTTGATGATGATGGCCGCCGTGGTTTTGCTGTTGACTCTATGATTGCGGGTGGCTGCATTGTTTCTGGCTCTGCCGTGCGTCACTCGCTGTTATTTCCACGTGTGCGGGTACACTCATATTGTGAAATTACCGATTCAGTTTTATTTCCAGGCGTCGAAGTAGGGCGGAATTGTAAAATTCGCAAAGCATTAATTGATCGCCGCTGTAATATCCCCGCAGGCACTATCATTGGCTATGATTTGGAAGAAGATAAAAAGCGCTTTCATATATCCCCCAAAGGTGTCGTTCTCGTAACTCCAGATATGTTAGGGCAGGATGAATTTTATGGCTAATAACGGCAAGACTAAGGTTGTTTTACTTTGGCATATGCATCAGCCAGATTATCGCGACATTATGACGGGCGAATATTATTTCCCTTGGACATATCTACACGCCATTAAAGATTATGTGGATATGGCTGCTCACATAGAGGCGCAACCAAAAGCAAAAGCTGTGGTGAATTTTGCGCCTATTTTATTAGAGCAGCTAGACGATTATGCGGATCAAATCACCGCCCACTTTGCAAATAACACTCCCATTAAGGATGTCGTACTAGCATCTTTAGTCGAGCCAAGCTTGCCGGCATCGGGTAGTCCTGAATTTATTAAGCTCGCGCAAAAGTATTTGCGCGCCAATCGTGAGCGCATGATTGAGCGCTTCCCTGTATACAGAGAACTCGCTGATTTAGTCAATAATCTTGATCAACATCCCGTTATCAGTCGCTATCTCAATGACCAATTTTTAATTGATCTTGGTGTCTGGTATCACTTGAGCTGGATGTCAGAGATTGTGCGTCGGCAAGATGCACGCATTATTCGCTTACAAAAAAAAGAACGCGACTACACATTTGAAGATCGCTGTGAACTCCTCAAAATTATTGGTGAGCTAGTCGCATCTATTGGTCCGCGTTATCGCAAGCTGGCTGAATCAGGGCAAATCGAACTTTGTATGAGTCCTTATGCTCATCCAATCGTGCCTTTACTGCTCGATTTAGAAACAACCAAAGAAGCTATGCCTGATGCGCCCATGCCAAATGCCACTTGTTATCCTGGTGGTAGGTTGCGCGCCCAGTGGCACCTTAACGAAGGTATCAAGACATTCGAACAATATTTCGGTAAGCGGCCACGGGGTTGCTGGGCCTCTGAAGGGGCGTTAAGCGACGCCACTTTAGCGCTATTACAAGAAGCTAAATTTGATTGGACGGCAACAGGTGATTCGGTCTTGCATAATAGTTTACGTGCTGATGAAAATCATGCCGTTAATCAAGCAATTCATCTCAATAAAACATCCTTGCACCGCCCGTATCACTTTGCTGGTGTTAAACTTAATACATTTTTCCGCGATGATGGTTTATCTGATTTGATCGGTTTTAAATATGCCACTTGGCATTCTGATGACGCTGTCGGTGATCTGATTAATCACATGGTGACAATTGCTACAGCAAGTAATGATACAAAAAATACGGTTATCTCCGTTATTATGGATGGTGAAAATGCGTGGGAATATTTTCCAGAAAATGCATACCACTTTTTGTCGTCACTTTATAAGCGATTAACCGATCACCCACAGTTAGAGCTATCGACATACAGTGAAATATTAGATGCACAAAAACCTGTCCCGATTGAAATGCCTCACTTAGTTGCAGGTAGCTGGGTATATGGTAGCTTTTCAACATGGATTGGCGACAAAGATAAAAATCGCGGCTGGGATATGTTGTGCGACGCTAAAAAAGCAGCCGATACCGCCCTGAGTGAAAAATCCTTCAGCGCAGATCAGCTCGTGCAGATTGAAAAACAATTAGCACTCTGTGAAGGCTCTGATTGGTTCTGGTGGTTTGGAGATTACAATCCATCACAGAGCGTAAGTGATTTCGAATATCTATATCGTCGCCACCTCAGTAATTTATATGCGCTAATAGAAACGCCAGCACCAGCTTATTTGTCTGAAGTTATCAGCGTAGGTGGCGGTGCGCCAGCAACTGGCGGAGTTATGCGACAAGGTCACAACAATTGATTTTAAAATCAATTGTTGTGATTGACCTAATTTGAGAATTATAGGGAAGGGCATCAATGTCAACCAATACACCGGAAAAGTCACCATACTTTGAGGTTCGTAGCGCCGGTGTTTTATTACATCCCACATCATTACCTTGCTCGGAGTCATGCTGGGGTGACGCACAAGAAAAAGCTTTTGGCACACTCGGGCGAGATGCCTATCGTTTTCTTGACCTGATCGCAGCTGCTGGTTTAAAAGTTTGGCAAATGTTGCCCACAGGGCCAACGCAAGCCGACATGTCACCCTATCAATCTATTTCTGCACACGCAGGAAATGCCGAACTCATCAGTCTCGACTGGCTGGTAGAGCAGGGCTGGGTTGCAGCAAAAGATATAGTCCTCCGTGAAAAAACAGCCACAGGTGTTCGCGGAGCAAGGCGTCAATGTGCACAAAGCTTCATCGATTTCATCGACCGCGAGGAGGGCGCATCAACCCAAAATGAATATCAAGAATTTTGCCGTCAACAAGCTTATTGGTTAGATGATTTTGTTCTTTTTTGCGCGATCCGTGATCACCATCAAAACAGCTCTTGGGTTGAGTGGCCCGAGAGTTTACGAAAGCGCGATCTTACATCATTGGAAAAAATAAAAATTGAACTCAGCGCAGACATAAATGTTTATATGTTTGAACAGTTTGCTTTTTTCTCACAGTGGCAAGCGCTGCGTCGATATGCAAAAGATCGCGGCATCTGGTTATTTGGCGATATGCCTATATTTGTTGGGCACGACAGTGCCGATGTGTGGTCGCAACAACATTACTTTCAGTTAGATGAATCGGGGCATCCTTTAACTGTGGCCGGTGTTCCTCCCGATTATTTTTCAGAAACAGGGCAGCATTGGGGCAACCCTCATTACGCATGGAAAGTAATGGAAGCCGATGGATTTCAGTGGTGGCTTGCACGCTTGCGTACACAATTAGCGCTATTTGATTTCATTCGGATTGATCATTTTCGCGGCTTTGAATCTTACTGGGAAATTCCAGGAGACAAACATGATGCACGCTTAGGAAAGTGGGTAAAAGCACCTGGTGAAGCCTTACTGGAAGCCTGCTTTGAAGCCTTTCCAGACTTACCGCTAGTCGCTGAAAACCTCGGAGTTATTACCGATGAAGTTGAAGATTTGCGCCATAAATTTTACTTGCCGGGCATGTTGGTATTGCAATTTGCATTCGATGGTAACAGTCAAAACCCTCATTTGCCCCATAACCATCGCCCAAGCGATGTCATCTACACCGGCACGCATGATAACGACACAACCCTCGGGTGGTGGGAGAATTTAGCACCACAAAATCGTAAGCAGTTTCAAGCCTATCATTTTGATTCACAAGAGCCGATGCCTTGGTTGTTAATTCAAGCAGCATTGGCCTCTGTAGGCCGCATGGCGATCATCCCCATGCAAGATTTTATGGAACTGGATGGACGGCACAGGATGAACATGCCGGGTACAACAGATAAAAATTGGGCTTGGACTTTCACTTGGGATCAAGTTGATCCGCATTTGGCTGAGCATATTCGGCCGCTTCTGGAGATTTACCATCGCTTAACGTAAGGGCTGAGCGCCGTAAATCAAAAGCTCACTCAATTTATAAGGATTGCCCATGGAACATAGATGCAGCACACGCTACTCAGCGGACATCAAAATTTTGATCTATCAATATGGCGTACCAGTCGCTATAGGGCGAATTAAAAATGGTACTCGTCATGGTTTATTCATAGAGTCTGATTTTGCCAACGTAAAATCTTTGCAGCATTTAGGCATTGAAGTTTTGGTTTACCGAAGTGCACAAAAACTGCAGCGTTATAAATTCAACTCCATTGTGATACATACAACTGAGCATGGCTTTGGTGTTGAATTAGATACATTAAATGATGAAGCTGCAGCCCAACTAACAGAAATATTGCGCGCAGCTCCAGTTACACCACAAGAAAGTGAACTACACACTATGGTGGCCAATGCATAGTTGGCACACTAAAGACTAGATGTCAGCATGAGATTGGTGTAATGTAAGCACTGTAGGCTCATGGATTAAGATACATACCTACAACCACATGTGCGCATAATGTAGTCGCGATTAAGTTATCGCGCTTAGCGCGAACAAACAAAAAAAGCCGCATAATTTATGGCGGCTTTTTTTTTGGATTTTTAATTTAACTTAGTCGGCGTTATGCGCAATTTTGCTGCCCTTTATTCTTATTTATTCGTAACAGTTACGCAATTATTGCTTGCCAATTAGCGTAACAGTTACTAAAATACAATCATACAAAATGCACCCTCAATGAGGTTTTTATGATTGATTCCCGCGATAAAAAAACACTCGATGCCTTCTCGCTAAAAAAGCGCGGCCGCCCGTCCTCAGGTAATGCGTTGAGTGCTGCTGAAAGAATGGCCGCTAAACGTGAGCGTGATCGCCTTGCTATAAATCAAGCGAGCTTCCCCGCTGATTATGCTCAGTTATCGACTATGGCTCTTTTGGAAGGCTTGGCCGAGGCTGTTCGTGATAAGTGCCAACCTGCAGCTAAGAAGATTTCTGCTGAGCTTATCAAACGAGCAAAGATTTGATTTTATCTGCTGCCAGTGGCATGCCGAAGGCTTGCAAGGGCGCGTGAGCGCGTTCCCTGTGTGCTACAGGGGCTTGCCCCCGTCCGCTTGCGGATAGTGCACAGGCATCACCTGTGGCACTTTTTACCGCGTTCGCCTGCGTTCTGGTACCGCTTTTGATTTTGCTCTTGGCCTGCGCAGCAGTGTGGGTGCTAGTTACACCCACACTTTGGTGCGGTTCCCCGCACTAATCTACATCGATTAGTATTTCCCCTGAAACACCTAGTCTTACGTAACTTATTGATTTTTCTAGTATTTTATGTGCTAGCTCTGAATCTTTTATAGGTTCTCGCCCGTCTTTTATTAGTAACTTATTGATTTCTATGCACTTTTTCCTTAGTTGCTCTTGCTCTTCCGTCGTCAATCGTAATGATGCTGGCATTATTTTCTCCTGCCGATCGGGGTTATCAACCCATTGTTGCATGCATGTTTACATAAACACTTGCATGCATGCATCCATGCATATATATTTCCGTAATGTAACATGCATGCACGCATGCAAAACGGAGATTTTACGTGTTCATAGACTGGCTAACAGTTCATCAAGACTTCGATTTTCGTCTTCCCCTTATTGGGGATAGGGCGCTTATCGTTCTTGATACTGAGACTGGCGAAGAGCTACAGGTCAAGTGTCCGACCATAAGCCATGAGGGTAGCTATTCAACCAATATTCAAATTCGTATTAGCGGCAATCGCTTATCGGTTTCTGGTAATCCTAGCCGTATTGATCGCTTAGAAAATCTTTTCGGTTTTACCTCGATTGATCAATGCATAGCAGTCTATAACCGTATTTTAAAAACCTATGATTTGCCTCTTTTAACCAAATGCACTCGTGTTTTTCATCGCACCACTTCCGGTAAAGATTCCTTGACCGAATCCGCAATGACCCTTTTGGGTTTACATGATAAGCGCTCCGTTGCCTGCTCAGATGGTGCCGTCATTACTGAAATTCATATGACAACTAACCGTGCTGTCGGCCAAAGCTGTGAGGATGAATACCTTAAGGGTATTTCGATGCTTCCTTATCGCAATTCAATTCCACGTTTGCATACAAATGGAAAAACCGTTGATTGGTTAACAAAAACAGGGAAGGGCGGTCGTCTTATTTATCAAAGGTTTTGAATTAACACTGCATGCATTACCTAAAGTCAAGCGTAAGTTTGGCGTTGACTCAGTAGAGTATAAATATTTAATCAACATAATTAATTATTGTAATTTTTACGGCGTTGTCCGTTTTGAGCAAAAAATTAAATCAGAATTTTTACGAAGAAATAATCTAAGTTTTTACGGTCTTTTTAGTGAAGATGCTTTCCGTCAAACCCATGAAGATTTTTTGAACATAGACCAAAAATTGCAGGTGGAGTCCATGAGCCTTGAAACTATTACCGCTAAGTTAATCCGTGAAGGTGTATGCGATAACACCCGCGCCGCTAACCTTACAACGCTTTACGCAATTCAATGGATGCACGGTCACGCTTTTGATCTTTCAAAGCGTCAGGTGAAAATGCATCGCGCCCGTCTTCGCAAAATCGGCATTGATATCGCTTTAACTTGTGATCTCACCAAGTTCTCATTAGTCAATGTTAAACATTCCCATACTGTAGTTGTTAAACCGTTACCGATGCCTCATTGGTACAAAAAACCGCAAGTTAATCATTTGAAAATAGCAGCCTAAGAGGGCTTAAAAATGCAAGTTAAATTTATTGGAACGCGTATAGAAAAATCAGAAGTTTACAACGGCAAAACCTATACCGTTGTTGCTGTTCCGGCTTCGGATCAATTTAGCCATCCCTCAAAGTATCGCCTGCAGTCTCTTGCACAGATTGGCCAAATTGGTTCTTTGGTCGATGTAACTTGCAACATGCAAGGCATTGTAAGAGCCAAGCAATATTTCGATAAAAATACAGGCCAACAAAAGAACTTTGATGAATCCAATGTTTTGTTGGAAGTCGTAACCTCTCAGCCTCACCAGCAACCAAAGGCTAGCTAATCATGCTTGACTGCACCGGAGAAATAACAACGTCTGCTCAAGGGCAACCGATTTGCTCCGGTGAGTGGGTCGCCACTAATTTCCAAGCTCTTCTTGAATCTATCTTCGTCACGCCTCCCGAGGAACAGATTCAACAAGCCTTCATGGTCGGATTCACTACGCCCATGATTGCCTACCTCACCGCGTGGGCTTTCCAAACGGTGATTAATTTTGTCAAGCGAGGCTAATTTTTTGGAGTTCAATTATGGATTTTACCGCTATCACTGCAGCCATCGACGCGACCACTATCGTTGCCGCCATTTCAGCAATTGCCGCCGTTAAGATTTTGCCCGGTGTTGCCAAATGGGGTTACGGAAAAGTTATTGCGTGGTTCCGTTAATCGCAAACCACTAAGCCCCGCAAGGGGCTTTTTTATTACAGGGATTCAAACATGCTTATTTTATTTTTCTCTTTGATTCTCGGGCTCGTTACCGCCTCGGCAATAATTAAGGGGTTTTCGACAAATGATTAAATATTCTATTTTTCTTTTATCTCTTTATTCAGCATTCGCTTTTTCGAATTCAACCGAGTCATGTGGTGATAATGTTTTTTATACTAATTGCCCGCAATATATTGCAGCTTATACATCACCCACTTCATTTGCGTATTGCAAATCTACTGATAATAATGTTCTTAAGTCTATCTGTTGGACTTCTCGTTGTGAGTCCCCTTTCGTTAATGATCCTGCAAATCCCACTACGTGTTTATGCCCCGAGGGCATGCACTCCAATACTATAATTACTGGTTCTGGTACTGAACAGAATAGTTGTGTCGATGATGATGAAGGTGGCAACCCTCCGCCTCCTTGCGAAGATCCTACCCAAGTGCGTGACGTATTTGGTACATGCGTTAATCCGGCCGACCAATGCCCTAGCGGTTACCCAAAAGTAAACGGCTCTTGTGCTATTTGTCCTGACGGTTATAACAACGATGGCTCATGTTCGGCGCAAACTTCATCAACACCTACTTCTGCACCTCCCACTTCTGCACCGCCTACATCTGCACCGCCTACAAGCTCGCCTGATTCTGGTTCGTCTGGTTCTGGTGGTGATGGTTCTGGCTCTGGCTCTGGCTCTGGTTCTGGCTCTGGCTCCGGTAGTGGCTCTGGCGGTTCTGGCTCTGGTACAGGCACGAGTGCCGGCTCTGCAGCGTCTGCAGGTGCTGCAACTTCATGGACACCCGTAGCAGGTTACGGCAATTGGATTCCTGTTCCTGAAAATTCCCCATGCCCTAATAAATTTCAAGATTCAAATGGTCAATGGTGGTGCTCAGGTGGCAATACTCCGGCGAGCTCTGGCACCGCTACATCTTCCCCCTCAAATGGTTCTGCAGGTAGCGCGGGTTCTGCTGGCTCTGCCGCGAGTGCTGCATCAACAAGCGCCGAATCTTCAAGCGTTTCTTCTGATGGTGTTTCCGGTGGTGGTAGTTGTGATGATGCCCCCGTATGCGATGCCACCGAGGTTGAGTGCAACCAGCTTTTACAATTATGGGCTGCTCGCTGTGGGCCAAAACTTGATGATGGTTTTTTTGATCTCGATGAAGGGGCAGGGGATGTCACTTTCTCCAATTCTTTAACAGAATTTCAAAGCGGTATTGAAGCCAGTCCTAACGTGCAAGCCATTGATAATTTTTTCTCTTTTGGCGGCTCCGGCTCGTGTCCTGTGTGGCAAGTGAGCGCGTGGGTTTTTGAAATTGTTATTGATCAGCAGTGTTCGCCTAATATTCCGTGGGCGCTTATTTCAGGCATTTTGATCGCGGTTGCGTCGCTTATGGCCGCCCGTATTTCCTTTACCTAGAGGTCAATAAAAATGGAATGGTTACGTGAATATTTTATAGGTTTTAAAGACTGGCTTATTGAGGTGTTGTTGTGGATTCCTCAACAAATGTTCGACTTATTTTTACAGGCAATTCTAGGCCTTATTAATGCTTTGCCGCTTCCCGATTTCATCGTTGGCACGCGTATCGTTGATTATATTCATCCCGATATTTTATGGTTTTTGTCCCAATCCGGCTTGGGTATTGCCATGCCTATTGTCGGTTCTGCGTATGTTTTTTATTTCCTTCGTCGAGTATTAACCTTGGGTATTTGGTAATGATCGTATTTCATGAAGGCTTGCCAGGCTCCGGCAAAAGTTACGAGGCCTGTGTTATGCATATTGTCCCTGCGCTAATGGCTGGCCGTGATGTTCTTACCAACATCAACGGCATTAACCATAAAAAATTTGCTGAACTCACGGGCATACCTTTGCCCATTGTTCAGCGACAACTTATCTGTATTTCAAACTCAGAATGTGACGACGAAGAACAACGTTTAGAGCTGGTAAAAGCTGATATCTTAGAAAAAACAAAAAAGGATTCCTTGGTTGTCATTGATGAAGTTCAAGACATACACCCGACTAAGCGCCAGCCGCTTTCGCCGGAATGGTCCAAGTACATTGCCAGTCATCGCCATGAGGGCTTAGATATTGTTTTAATGGGGCAGGATAGGCGAGACGTTCACCCTATTTGGCGCCGCCGTATTCAGCGCCTAATTACCTTCAATAAATTATCCGCGGTTGGTGCTGAATCGTCTTACCGTTGGGAGTGCCTCGAAGCCACCAGTCCTGAGAAATTCAAGAAAGTCACTAGCGGGATTCGTAAATATGACAAGCAATACTTTGGGCTTTATCTTTCCCATACTCAGGGCACAAAAAACAAAACTCTCTACAAAGATGACCGCGCTAATATTCTTAAAAATAAAAATTTACAGCTCGCCGTTGTCGCATTTATTGCGCTGGCTTATTTTGGGATTACGCGCACTGTTGCGTTTTTCGAGCCTAAAGAAATCGCCCAAACCGTACAGGCAGCAACACCGCAAAAGGTTGCCGAAACGTTACCCGTAAAGCACCAAAAGCTTAAACAGTCCTCTAGTGCCCAGAAGCCTGAGCCGCCACCTGAGCGCCCATCTATTGATATTTTCGACAAGGAAGCGCGTAAGGGACGCCTGCGTCTGGCTGCTCTTGTGTATGCAGGCGACAAGCTTTTTTTTCGTATCGAGGTTATGGACAGCTATAATCGACTGTATGCCGTTTATGATTACGATTCCTTGCGCGATCTGGGTTGGCAGGTTGAAAATAGAGACTCAGGTATTAGACTTTTTAAAGCTGGCCTTGAATATATTGCTAGACCGTGGCAACTTGAAAATAGTTATGCTCAAGTAAATCGGCGTCAAGCCGAATCACTGCGCCAGTAAATCGCCGAGCGAAGCGAGCCGATTTACCAGCAGCGATTCATAAGCCCGTAAAACTTGGCTTCTATATTGCTCTATACGCCTTGAGGCTTGCTATTATAGGGCCAGCCGTAAAAGTGCACTGTAAGTGGGCTGTTGTGGTGCTGCTGTGCATAGTACGCGCTTTTGTGGGCCTTCCTGAATTGCGCATAATGTATAGACCTTTAAATTGATTAAAGTAGAAAAAAGCCCGCTAATTCAATGAGTTAGCGGGCTTTTTTTATCGACAAAGTGTCGCATTACACTAGCTGTAAGGTTTGCGAAATTGGCGCCAGAGTGGATATTGCTGTGCAAATGAGCAGGGCGGCAAAACTGGCTATTTTGCGGTGGTCGTAAGCGTCTGCTACGCCTTTGAGTATTCCGAAAGCGGGGCTATTAAGTGCGCGCTCTGCTGCAAGGCTTAAGATGATGGTTTCGGCGGGAAAATCTAGTATTTCTGCGGCCTGCAGGCCTTGTGCGTCTGTGAGCACGCCACCTGAGTGCCTAAGGTTTGATACTCGCTTTGGCGTGATTTCTAGTGCCTTGGCTGTCTTGTAATCGCTGCCTAGCTTCTCTTTTAAGAGGTCGAGTAGGTTGATTGTTGTGACCATTTAGTAAGTCCCCTCTATAGAACGTTTAGTTCTTGATTTCCTATTGTAGTCCATTTGTCAATACCTTAAGTAGTGTATTGGCTAGTGGAATATCCATTGGTCAATGGATATATTTGTCCTGTCCTCGTCAGACATGGCGGCCTTGGGTTCTAACTCCATTACCAAGGTCGCCCCTTTCTGGCGAGCAACTAAAACTAGTCAACTGACGGGGCGACTATGAATAATTTTATGTTTACAGCACCTGAACGCGCTAATGCATTGTGTGAGGCGGTTTTTCGTGAGCGAAGAATAGCGCTTGAGCGTTTGCGTGTTTATCACTTGGTAGAATTTAAAGAGCGCCAGCGCCTCAAAAAAATGGCTGCAGCAAAGCGCGCTCTGTCGATCTCCAATAAGTTAAAAAATCCTGCTTCAAAAAAATATCACCGTAGCCGCATTTTTTCAGCGCTCAATAAGTTGAGGGCTGCAGCATGAATAAAGAAAAATTTGAGAATCGTGTTTTGTTGGGGCTGCTTTGTCTTTTGGTTTTTTCGTTGGCTCTTATGATATTTGTATTTGTCGCGTTGATGTTGAGGGCTGCAGCATGAATACTCAATTAAATCCAACTCAACAAAGCAAAGCCGCGATTGCCGCGCTGATGGCGGGCGACCAGATTAATGAGGAGGCCGCGCGCAATATTTTTTTAGCTGTAACTGTGTTAGTCCAAGAGGCGCGCACTGCTGAGCATTTGTCTTTTTTTCTGATGAACCAAATTGTAGGCAATGGGAATCCTGTCGAGGTGGGCGAGTATTCCGAGGCAATGAAAAAAAGCCTGTCTACTGTTCGTGATCAACTTAAATTTATAAGTGGGTTAATCCATGGGAAAGTCTAATGAAAAAAGAGCGGGTGTGTTGCGCCGTTGCATTGGTTTTGTGGCTAGTCGTAACGCCAGTGTTAGAACAAAAAATATCTTCACCGCTGATTGCAAGCCTAAAGCGTTGATTTTGGTTGATGCTATTTTGTCGCGTGGTAATGCTGTGAAGATGGTTAACGTCGCGGGTAATTTTATTGTTACTGAGTTGGTGGTGGTATGAAAATTTTGTCATTGGGTGCTGGTGTGCAGTCGTCAGTGTTGGCGCTATTAGCAGAGCACGGTGAAATTGAAAAGCCTGACGCTGCTATTTTTTCAGACACTGGGTTCGAGCCTGTGGCTATATATGAGCATTTGGAATGGCTTGAATCTGTGCTGAGCTTTCCTGTGTATCGTGTGAGTGCTGGTAATATTCGTGATGATATTGTTGGTGGTGTGGTTGATGGGCGTTATGCGTCTATGCCGTTTTTTCTCTCAAACGGTGGGATGGCTCGTCGTCAATGCACTAATGAATATAAAATTCAGCCAATTATTAAGAAAGTTAGAGAATTGGTCGGGCTGGAAAAAGGAGAGCGCGCAAAGGGTGTTAGTGTTGAACAGTGGATTGGTATATCTCTAGATGAAATGCAGAGAATGAAGGCTGCACAACAAAAATGGATTACTCACCGTTGGCCGTTGGTTGAGTTGAGGATGACTAGGGGTGATTGTCAGTCTTGGTTTTCAAGAAAGTATCCTGATAGAAAGCTGGTTAAGTCGTCGTGCATTGCGTGTCCGTATCACTCTGATGGTGAATATCAGGCGCTAACAGACGCGGAGCGTGAGGAGGCGTACTTGTTTGATGATGCTGTGCGTATTGCTAGGGGAATGAATAATCAGCAGTTTATACATGCGTCTAGAATTCCGTTGCGCGATGTTGATTTGCGTTCTCCGTCTGATCGTGGGCAGTTGAGTTTTATGGATGAGTGCGACGGGATGTGCGGCGTATGAGTATTTGTTTTGTGGCTAGTCGTATTGTGACTGAGTTGGTGGTGGTATGACTCGCCGCACTGCTAGCTACCAACAAGACCAAAAGAAATTCAATGACGTGATTGCATGGCGTCACCTTGATTCGTTGCCGTTTTTCGCGTCTGTCCGCAATTCAGTTGCTAAACAAGAGTTTTACCGCTCTCGACCTAAGCAAGTAAAAAAGGATTTGATGGGCCGCGTTCTGGGGCGTGTGTCTGCGTCTATTGAGACGCGTGAGCAATTAGCGCGCATTGAAGCTAATCGCGCGCTGTTGAGTGTGTCGGAAGGTTTAACGCGGGGTGATTTGCGGCTAAGTTGGGATGATGATTCATTGCGTGCGTGGGCTGATGCAAAGGCTAAAAAATGTGAAGAATTTGAAGGCGATGAAAATTGGCTTTTCAAGATTGAGTGCCTTGTTGAATCCTACGGTTTTCAAATGCCGTCCTATACGCAAAAGGATTTTTTCTTTGGTGATTTTTCTGATGTGATGCGTGCGTGTAATAACCGTTGGTGGTTGCGTCAAGCGCGTGTTGCAAAAGTGCGGGCGATAGATCAATTGGCTCGGGCTTTTAAAATGGTTCACGCAAAAGCTCAGCCTTATGTCAGTAATGAGGCTGTGAAATTGCGCCGCGCTCAAGTGCGCCGCAATCGTGCGACTCTGGAAGGGTTCGAAGCGATCAATCAAGAGGGGCAAGCCTACACCCTTGCAGAGCTTAGTGATTTGTCTGTGAGCAATCCAACAAACCGCCGTCATGAGTTAATGGTGAGAATGCGCGGCTTTGAAGAATTGGCTGATTTTTTCGGAATGACTGGTTTATTTATTACCCTGTCGGCGCCTTCACGCTTTCACCCCATGCGCCAAATTAAAAATGCGCGTGGCCGATTGGTTCGCGTTGTTGAGAATCCAAATTATGAGGGCGGGACGCCTAGGGATGCTCAAGACTGGCTTAATAAAACATGGCAATTAATCCGCGCTGAATTTGCGCGTGAAAACATTGGAACGTTTGGCTTTCGCGTAGTCGAGCCACATTCTGATGGTTGCCCGCACTGGCACCAATTATTATTTTTTTCGCCTGACGAAATTCAAAAAGTTAAATCAATTTTTAAAGAATATTCACTGCGCACTGACTCGCAAGAAAAGGGCGCGGATGAGTATCGTTTAAAAATTGTTTTGATTGATAAATCTAAAGGCAGTGCAGCGGGTTACATTGCAAAATATATCTGCAAGTCGATTGATGGGAGCCATATTGATGCTGACTTATTGGGTAACTCTGGGGTCACGGCTGCGGAGAGGATTTGTGCATGGGCGAGTGCATGGGGTATTCGTCAATTTCAGCAAATTGGCGGTGGTTCTGTCACGGTCTGGCGCGAGTTGCGCAGATTGGATTCTGCCGAGGGTATTACTGAAGAGGCTAGGGCGTTCGCGGATTCGGGTGATTGGGCGGCTTATTGTCTTTTACAGGGCAATGGCTCCCCCTTCGTTTCGCGTGATGCCGCGCCGATTCAGGCGGCGTATTGGCAAGAGGTAAACGCGTCGACGGGTGAAATTATTACCAGTGACGAAAATCAGTATGGAGAAAAAAGCCCGGGCAAATTGTTTGGGCTTTTTGATGTAGAAGCGGGTAAGCACTATTTGAGCCGCTTTTATAGCTGGACTATCCAGCGTGTGGGTGCGGCTGTTAAGGCCGTTGTTAAAGCGTTTCCGGTGAGTGATCTATCAGAAGATGATTTACTAGACCTGATGCGCGGTGATGGTCTTGGTTCAATCGCGTAGCGATTGCCTTGGACTTGTGTCAATAACTGTACGGAGTTGGTTTATGGGTATGCAAATTTGGCAAAAAGCTGATGTTGGGCAAAAGGTGAAGTTAGTCGCTGATGTGATGGAAATTCCGGCTGGTACGGTTGGGGTTGTAACTTCCGTCAATAGAGAGTCGCAAATTTACACTGTTCGTATTTGTGGCGTTGATCGATTTTTATATGGTGAAGAATTGGAGGTGGTCGAAAGTGAGTCAGTCGAAAGTGTTGGAGCAGGCGCGGGAATTGGAGCGGGTAGCGCGGGGGAATCTACAGAAAGTTCCGGCGATGGCGCGCGCAATGTATCCGGCGCATGTGAAAAGTGCGGAGCAATTTTGCAAACAGCTTAATCAGCTTGTATGCGATTTAGAGGCGCTAGAAAGTAGCGTTTAATTTTTGCCTAGACTTGTCGGGAGACACTCAGATGGCGCAATCAAAATATGTAGGGCTAATCACCTGTCCAATTTGTGGTAATGAATCTGCCACCGTCCACGAGCAACAAACGGGCACCAAGCGGGGCCGTTTGTATTATCGCTGTTATTCACAAGTGAATGGGTCGGTGATGTTGTGCGGCACGATCCAGTGTATAGGCCAAAGCGGCCAAAAATTCATAAATGAAAATATTAGGCCTATAGGCCAAGCGGCTGAGCCTGTCCGGCCTATAGCTGAGCCTGTGCCTGTAGCTGAGCCTGTGGCTGTTGGGTCCGAACCTGAGCCTATAGCTGAGCCTGTAGCTGTTGAGGTTGAGTCTGGGCCTATAGCTGAGCCTGTGGCTGTTGCGCCTAGGCGCGGTTTGCTCGCTTACCTTACGCAGGAGGTTGCGTGATGGATAAGGTGCAGGAAAGAGAATTAAGCGGCCTTGAGGCCGAAGCGGTGACAGATGAATTTGTGCCAGATCAAACCAAAAAAGCGGTGCCAGTTCAGCCGCCAACGGCGGCGGCTTCTCAGTTGGCGGGCTATATCGTCATGGGCGTGTCAATGGTTTGTACTGTGCTAGCTCAAAAGCGCGGTGCTCATTGGGTGATAACTGAAAAAGAGCAGGGCGAGTTGCACGCGGCTACAGCCCGCGTTGCTGAAAAATACGTTTCATTCGATCTTAATAATCCTCTGTACGCGCTGGCCGCTGTTGTAGGTGCAATTGCGGTGCCTCGTTTGGTTGTTGAATTAATGCCGGCAGGTGCGGCGACTGAGTCTGAGGCGGTACAAGATGGCGATTAATCAAAATACAAAATGGCCGAATAGAAACGCGCTCTACTTGGGCCGTAGTGGCTCGGGTAAATCACAGGCGCTAAAGCAAAACGCGGAAATACCAAAGCGGGGCGCTCGTGTCCTGCTCTGGGATTTGTCACACGACCACTACGCGCACCATATAGACAGTAAGGTCACCTATGCCAATCAGCTAAAGGCCGCGCTGGCAAGTGGCAAGCCATTCAGGTTGGCGTTTTCGGGTGGTGATGGCTCGCTTGCTGATTTTGAGTGGTGGTGCAAGGTGGTATGGGCGGCGCTAGATGGCGACCATGAAACCTTTGTGATTGTTGAAGAATTAAGCGCGGTGTGTAGCTCTGTTGCGAAAGCTTCGCCCAATGCTGCAAGGTTGTTAAATCAGGGTCGCAAGTTCGGTATGCGCTTTCATGGTGTGGCGCAAAAGCCGCAAGAGATATCAAAAACGTTCTATGATCAAACCGAGATTTTTTATATAGGCCAGCAGCGCGGCGACAACGTGCGCAAGTGTGCAAAGCTTTTGGGGTTTAAAGTCGATGGGCCTATAGAGGAATTGCAGCAGCTGGAATTCTGGCGGCTTGATCCTAAATTGAATGGCGGGGCGCCTGAGTTCGTAAAAATGAATTACATTCCAAATAATTTTTGACCTATAGGTCATGGCAAAAAATACCGCTTTTATTATTGGGCTTTAGGCGCTATCAATTACACGACAACCCGCAAGGGATTTTTTTCACATACACTTTAAATGGTAAAAAACATGAACGGAATTTTGAGCACTTCAAATTTAAAGATCGTTGGTCTAACACTGTTGGCTATCATGGCGATTAATAAATTTGTACCTGCAACCCGTAATCCTCTCAAGTAATTGAGCGGCAAAACTGGCTCGCCGTGAGGCGCCCTAACTTTTGATTGGCTCGCCGTGAGGCGCCCTAGGATTTTATTAAATGCGTAACTTAATTGAGTTGCCCACGATTCAAAACGTAGCAGCAGGCGCGACCTGCGTTTTGAATCTTCCCATTGGCATGACATACGACGAAGTGATTTTCGTGTTGACTAATGTCACCGCTGCACAAATGACCAACTATAAATGGAAAGTTGGTTCGAAAACGATCACCGATGTTGCTAGTGCCGATGTGCTAGAGGATCAAAACAAATTCTATACTCGCCCACAGGCTGCAGGTACGTTTACCCATTGGTTTTATCGTCCTGAAGTTAAGGAGGATGTGCGAATGCTGACCAGCTTTGGCACCGTGGGGTTAAGTTCTTCTACCATCGAATTTAAGCTCGATCCTGCAGTTGTTGGCCCTGTTATTAAGGCCTACGCGGTGCAGCGTGCGCCACAGGTGATGGGGTTGGTTACCAAGGTGCGTGAATATCCGCTGGCGTTTGCTACGTCGGGAAAACAACAGGTTGACAATATTCCGCGCGGTGCGCGCATTACTGCCGTGCATCTGAAAAAAGCGGATGTGTCGCGTGTTGAGTTTGAAATTAATAACGGCACTGGCCCTGCAAAGATTATCGAGTCTGATAAATCGTTGCTTGAAGTGCTGCAAAAACAAAACCTGCGTGTTCCGCAAACGGCAAAATATACGCACATTGATTTTAATTTGACGGGTGATTTGGCGGGGCCTATGCCTACGTCTCAGCTCGTTGATATGCGTGTAAATCCAACGCTTGATACGTCCGGCCAGTTGACCGTTGTGGTGGAATATATCGACGGTATCGACGGCATTTAATGCCGTCTTTCTCTTAATTTTTTAGAGTTAATTTTATGGACGTACCAACTATAAGTTCGTCGGTTCAGCCTGTAAACGGCGTGTGGGACATGTTCGCAAATTTGGCGGGGCTTTATGTTCAAGACCGTCAAGCGGAGCGTGCGCAAGTCGGGGCCTTCAATCAATATTCATATAACGCGCTGGCGAATAGCGATGTGAATAATTTAACGGGGTTTGGCGCTGCAGGTAACACCGCTGCGTCAAATGCTGCTCTGGCTCAAAGATCACAGGGTTTGGTGTTAAGCACTAATAATTTGATTATTGGCGCTGCGCTCGCGTTTGCCGTCTGGCTGGCGGTTAAGTAATGGATCCCATAACGGCATTAACCTTGTTTCAAGGTGCGACTGGCGGCGGTGGCGGCGGTGGTGGTGGAGGTATTCCTAGTATGTCGGCAACTTCTAGCGCTGAGAGCGGCGCGGGCGATTTTTTCGGCGGCGCAAAAACAATGAGCGGTATAAATTTTGGCGGTAGCTCTCAGGGCTATGAGTCATTCATTTATTTAGGCTTTGCGTTGATCGTTGTTCTCGCGGTTATTAAGAAGAGATAAAAAAATGGGCCTGTTTTCAAATTCAAAATCCTCAACCACCAATAACGATTATCAAATTGATAATAAAACGGCGGCGCAGGATAACGGCATTGCTTTAAATCTGGCGGGCTCGTCGGGTTCTAGTGTTGTGATGTCCGATTATGGCGCCATAGGTGCCGCGTTGGGTATGACTGAAAAAAGCCTGTCCACGGCTTCATCGTTGGCGTCGGATGGAATTTCAGCGTCTTCAAAATCGCTGAATGATTCGGCAAATTTAATTTATGACGGTGTGAGTAAAACGCTTGGCGTTGTTCAAGATGTTATTAATTTGGGCGGCTCTCAGAATTTAGAATTTCTCGGGAAAATTGAAAACTTTTCTGAGTTGGCGGCCAATCATTGGTTAGAGTCTGCAAAATTGAGTGACGCGCAAGCGCGCTATGCAATGGACTATTCAGCAAAAGAAAATGACGCAAACCGCGTGATGTTGTCTGATGCGAATAG
>Ga0070748_1000536_pt1 | contig 18410 bp, 20 predicted proteins | sample VirMetDEL_Nov_12_FD_77015 | JGI IMG/M metagenome (GOLD analysis project Ga0070748, IMG submission 77015) | Aqueous microbial communities from the Delaware River and Bay under freshwater to marine salinity gradient to study organic matter... | ecosystem: Environmental > Aquatic > Marine > Coastal... | reverse complement strand
TTGCTGTCTAAAATTGCAAACCTGCTTTGGCCGTTCAATCTGATTTCAGAAGCTACGTCGTAAACAGGATCAATCTTGAAAGAGTATTTATCGCGGGTTGGCGCTTGGAAATTAAAATCGGTATATGCGTCGCTTTCAGAAGATTGACGCAGTACAAAAAGAACTTTGTGAACTTCGTATTTTGATTCTGATGCTTTTTTGTAAGAAAACCTAAAAAACGCTTGACGACCATGTATGCCGTTGTCACCTAAGGAATATTTTTTAGACGCTTTTACTTCGCCATACTTTTTCTGACGGCCAGAAATTCGCCTAAACAACCTCGACTTAATCGAAAACTTAACTTGATCAACCTCGCTTACCGTTTCATAACTGGCCGAATCTGCTTTTACTAAAGCTTTGACAAAGAAGTTGTTGTCAGCTTGAGCGATGCAGTCTTCCCAGTTTTCCAAGAAATGGTCGATTGCGCGTTTAGCGTGCCTTTTTTGCGCCTCAATACTGTCAAATTCTCTTCCTACCGCATTTATAGCATCTTCGTCAACAATTTTTTTGCCCATTTGAAGATCATCCAGCAGGTCGTCCATTCGCTCAAGACCTCCAAACTGGTATTCATTTGTGCCTCCGTTTTCAGCTGGAGCAAGGCTTGTGAACCCGGTTGTTGCATCTTCCAACTCTTTAATTATTGGCTTTCTGGCTCGGCTAGTAAGTATGTTAATTCTGCGCTGGATTTTTTGTTTCCGATCAGCAATAAGTTGCTCTAAATTTAGCTGATCCTTTCTCAAGGACATGCCTCCTGTTTTATTGTCGCTTAATTGGTCCCAGCTGGGTATCCTTCTCACGTCGCCCTGAGTGTTTTCGTTAAAAGCACTCTGCTTGACTCTTTTTGACTTTTTAAGATTTTTCTGAACTCTTCCTCTAATGTTTTTTAACTTTTGCTGATCCTTTTCTAGAAGGCCAATTTGTTTAAATAATGATCTTTTACTGTTATTTTTCCTCTCGTCCTTTTTAATTTTGTTTTCAATAGCGTCCTCTAAACTTATGTTTCCAAGGATTGCTAGTCTTACTTCTGACTCATCATGATCTCCGTTATTGAGTTCAGCGATTACTGCATTCGCTCTTCTCCGATCTCGGCGTAATTCAGTTCTGGCAAGCTTGGAATTTAGGGTTGGCGGGTCTTCCATAAACTGACGCTCCAATTCTTTTGTGTATTCAATTGAGCCTCCAGGATCAATTGATTCAGACTTGCTTTGACCAACTGCGTTTGTCCACCTAACTGTGCGTTTGTTTTCAAAATTATAGTCAACTTTGCAACCGCCCAACTGATAAGTATTTTTAAACCTTGTCCTTACATATTGCCGCCGATTTGATTCTTTTTCTTTCTCTTTCTCGGTAGCAAACAAGTCTTGAAAATCTTTATCAAGCTTAGTGGGGGGATCAGGTACTACCTCTTCATCCTCCGTTTCATTTTTTATTATCGTCAAATGCTTCTCTAGTTTCTTTTTCTCGACTTCGCTGCCCTCTTGCACAGGACTTTTTCTGTCGTAAGGTGCGGAAGGGCAAATCCCGTCTTCTATGCACGTAAACGTTGCATTGACGTCTCCGTAATCAGGATCCTTTGAGTCGCCAAAGCTGGTCAAGCGGAACTTAGCGGAACCCAGCATATAGGTGCTGCCAAAGTCCAAAGCATTTACTGCTTGACGACGAAAATTAAGAGCTAAAGGTGATACATTGCTGTCGCCTTCGCTAAAGCTTTTAGACTGAAACCTGACCTGAATTGTATCGTTTTTGTTATAGGCGTAATCTGGGTGACTCCAGTCATTTTTCTCTACAGTAATTCCTATATTTCCAAAATCCTCTTCCCCTTTACTGTCCCTCGTCACCATTTCCACCTTGACAGGAATGGGGTCGTAAATGCCAAAAGACGAAGAAGTGGTTGGAGAATATGCCTGGCTAAAACCTTCACGACCTCCTTCCCCTTTACCGCCAGCCGTTACAATCTTGCAAACTTCTTGGTTGTCATTTCGCTTTAAGTCTTCTGGGTAAAACTTTAAGTCACCAAAATTAGGTGCTATGTCGTCAAATACTGGTGGCCCTCCCTGTCTTTTACCTTTATAAAAAAGAAACGTCGCTGATGGATCTAGTTGATCCATTGACATTGAGCCAAAAGCAGTTCTTTTGTAGCTGATGTTGAGGATCTCTGCCGCTCCAAGAACAAACAACAGCTGCATAAACTGCGCTGAGCCGAAATTATCAACTACTGACCAAACTAGGGAACCGCTAACGCGAACACCTCCTTCCGGATTGTCCTTCCTGCTGGTGTAAACAAGATTTACCGTGTCACCGTAAGACGCAAGCTCTGGTGCGCTATTGAAGCCAGAAGAAGGCGCAAAACGTTGCTGCCTTGTTCTTCTTTGATTGTCAGGGCCACTAATGTCGGGAAGCTTGAGTTTTGGCGTTAATAGCGCCGCTCCAACCTGAAACAACGCCCCAACAACCGTTAAAACAATTGCGGTTATCCCCAGATCGTTTCGGACATCAAGGGCAGTTCCAGCTTTTGGATCCTTATATTCCTGCTGCAGCGCAACAAACTCTAGATACTCTTCCTTCGTTACCCCAAGGGCTTCAATCAGCTGGTACTCATAAGGCAGCAGTCTCCGATCCATCAGTTCAACCAGAAATAATGTGCGTTAACGCGCTCTACTGGAACGCAAACAACTTGACCGCCGGGAGCAAGACAGATCAGACCCTGATCAGTCACCGTTCCAAGTGCAGCGTTGTTTGGCTCAGCAAGCAAAGCAGCGGCACCAACTTTTGGTATCTTAAGCCGCTTCCCGCTCTGAAGTAACCAGCGAGCCATTTGAGATGGCTTAAGTGTTTCAGCTGAGTACAACCAATAAACCCAGCAAAACTGCTCCCGATAATCCGACAAACCCAAACGTGAGCGGATCTCACAAAGCAACTGAAAACAGTCAGTCTTGTTCCGTCCGTCTGCTGGGTGTGCGCCCCAGCAATATTCCAGACCTATTAAGTCATTCATCGCAATGACAATGTTGACTCAAGGGGCAAAATGCCTACGTTTCTTTCCGTCAATGTGCTGGCTGGAAAACCTGCAGCAACACCATCAAGAGCTGACCGGAAACGAAGCTCGATCGAATCATCACTGAATGACGCACCAATGCCTACATAAAATTCGTCAAAGCCGCCACTTCTAAATTGATCATTTTGGTTGACGAAACGAGTAGATACGCGCAATTTGCTTAGCCTGTTGCCGTCGCCCTGCTCAACAAGTCGAACCGCGTACCCAGAAGCAGGCAACCTAATCGTGATCTGCTGGTTGTCTGCGTTAAGGCTAGAAACACCACCCTCAAGCTCAAAAGGCACAAAGTCGTAGCCTTGGCCGCTAAATGATTTTGCTTGCCCTACAAAATAATTTTGATAATAATATAACTTGCCATCACTTGTTTCAATTTTTAAGAGCTGGCAAACCCTGATTTCACTTGTAGACATTAGGCGTCAAGCTCCCCAATAAGTTCGACAGAAACGTTGCTAATTCCTGGATAAACACTTTGCACCTCAGGAGGTTTAGCGTAACGCCATTTTACATCCGCGTTCCTAAAATAACTTTTAGTCGTACTTGACATTCCTCCAAACACTTTACTGCCTAGCGCAAAACTGTCGAAGGTTCCGTTGGCAGTATCGTAATGGCTCAAAAGCTGAGCGACCGTTCCAGTATCGGTACGCAGTGGATTGTCATCACCAATATTTTTGAACTGCAGTTTCAAGATATATTGCGTCTTTTTGTTGCCAAAAGCGCGGCGCACTGTCGCCCCAGACATTGCGCGGTATGTCTTACTGGGCAAATCGCCCATCGTCATGCTTCTGGTTGACGGTTTCATCTCTGGGAAAGCACTAGCCATCAGCGAAGACCAATACGGGTTCTAGTTCTAGGGCTATTCTGCATCTTATCCAAGGTCATGTTCATACCTCGTTTTGCTCCGTCATTAGACGCTTGCTTACGGGTCACTGCCATTGCAGATTCAAGCTGCTCACGGCTGACGTATTCCGTTCCACCAATACTGGTTGTCTCGAAGCTGAAGTTCATGGATGGTGCGCCTCCTGAAGCAGGAGAACGACCCATAAGGGAGCGCATGTCTTCATTACGCATGACACCGCCTGATTGACCTGGAACGAATAGCTCTGGGCCACGCTCTCCAACCATGTAAGGCTGCCCGCCTGAAACTGGGCCTCCGTTTGCTTTGGCTTGAAAATCATAAATTGGGCCTTCCACCCCAGCTGCTCTAAACGAATCAAGAGGATTTTCAGGCAACTTGCCTGTGCCTCCACCGCCAAAGCTTGGGCCTCCAAGTGCTTTCAGTACTGCCTGCAAAGCAATCATTGTCAGTTGTTTGACAATGATTTCAGCGGCCATAGCAACAAAGCTTTCGCCAACGCTCCTCAACATGTCTGCCAAAGCTTCTTGCGTTGTCTTGCTTCCATTTATGACTCCTTGGAATGCCGCTCCAAATGCAGATCCAACATTGTCAGCAACGGCAATGGCAACGTTTCCAAGTTTTGTCATCTCCGTTAGTTCGCCTTGCAGCTGAGCAACTCTGTCTTCAACAGTTTTTCTGTCAGAGGTATCGCTCTTACCTGGCCCTTTAGCTGCCTCTTGCTGTATAGCTGTTTTTTGTTCTTTAAGTAAACGTATCCTTTTCTCTAAATCGGCAGTTTGCGCTGCGTTTAATTCTCCACTTATGATTTCTGCGTCAAGAATGCTTATCTGCACATCTTTTTGCCTTGATAAAGCATCAACTTGCTTATTGAACTCAGTAATTCTTTTTGCTTCAGAAGGTAAGACCCCTTCCATCAACAAACGGTTGTACTCCTTAGACGCTGCAAGACTTGCTTCTTGGCCTTCACGTATGCCCTCAATTGGAGCTACAGCGCTTCTAATTGCTTCTGCTCGCTTCCTAGCGTTAGCTAGCTCAAGATTGGTATTCTCGGTGGTTCTTATTTGATTGGCCAGAGCCGCTTGATCAACTGCAAAATCTTGATTTTTAAGCTTGGCAATTCTTTCTAAAGTTTGCTCATACTTTGCTTCTATTCTAAGTTTCTGCGCTTGCTGCGTTCCAGCGACTTTGCTCTGTGCTAGCTGACGTTCCAGACTGGCGGTAAAATTACGAGCTTGTTGCTCTTGACGGGCAAGTTGCTCGGTTTGCTTGGCAAGCTTGCCAGCTCCGCTTCCTATTTTCTTGTTCTTTGCCTCCTGCGCTGCGACAACGCTGTTAGTAAGTTGTAAGTTTTGGTTGGCAGCTTCATTCCTGCTTTTATCCCGCTGAAGCCCCTCAACCTCTAACGTGCTGCTATCTACTGCGTTATTCAAGCGTTTCTCTTCAATAGATGCGGATATCTTGCTGTCAGTAAGTTGCTGGGTTTTGCTTATTATTAGCCTTTTGTTTGCAACAACTGTTGCATCCGTTAAGTCGTTATTGCGTTTTAAATTTTCTCCTATTAGCTCGGTTATTTCGTTTTCAAGCCTTGAAGAGCCAATGGCTGTAGTGGCTTTTAGCTGCTTGGTCTGTTGCGACAACTGTTGCGCCGGAGTTAATTCAGGGGCTTGCAGCTCAGGCTTGGGGCGTGATGATATGGCTTTGTTGGCAAGCTGAGTGAATGCAGGGCCCCCTGGCACCATTGCGCTTAAGACTGTTTGCGCAAAAGTCTTAGGAATATCAAGTTTTACATCCTCGCCAAAAGGAGTAGGTATTTTAATGTTACTAAGCTTGCTTAAAGTTGCTGCAAATACATTTACAGTGTCAGCAGCTGCAAGCAATGCAGGCAACAGCGACACGATTAGAGTTGATTTAAAGTCACTAATATGTTGCTGTGTTTGCTCCTGAGCATCATCTAACGCTTGCAGCTGAGCAACAGCGTCTACTCCTAATTTTTGAGCTACTGTATCTAAGAGCAGAGCTTGTGCCTCATAAGCTTTACCTGCAGATTCAAGTTGTTGTATCTGTAGCGCAACCGAGCTGTTTACTTTTATGCCTGCCTCGCCTAAAGCGGTGAGAGCAGCGGTTGGCTCGCGCAACGAACTACTTAAGCTAGTAATACTGGTTATTGTCTGATCGACAGCGGCACCAAGTTGCGTACCAACAAGACTTAAGCCAAAGCCAAGCTGTCCTCCGGCAAGACCTCCTCCAAAACCACCCAAACCACCGCCAATGGCGGCTCCAGGGCCTTGGCCAAATAGCAACGGAAATGCACCGCCAATAATTCCGCTACTAGCTGCATCCTTGATACGTTTTCTTCGGGCTAAGCGCTTGTTCTGTATCTGTTGCTCAAGCTGCAACTCTTTCTCTTTCAGCTGGTTAGTTCTTATTTGCTCTCTATTTGTATCTGCTATCGCAACCTTTGCTTTAACATCTAATTTCTGCAACGAGCCTGCTAGTCCTACTAATTCCTGTCTGCTTTTAATAGTTCGCTTAACAATTTCTAGTTTTTTCTGAGCCAAGTCGATGCCTTTTTGCTCAGCTCTGTTCATAGGCAAAGCTACGTTAAAACCCATCGCCCCAGAAGGGGCAAGTGGCCCTTGCTGCTGCTCACCAGAGGTGCCTCTAAGGGCAATTAACCTTGCTTTTTCAAAAATGCTGGCTCTTTTTGCTTCATTAGTTGTATTACGAAGAACAGCAAGGTAATTAGCTTGAAGATCAAGACGCGCGTTGTGTTGCTTGACTGAGGTCGCATCTAGTCTTGCTAAAGATTCTTGTACCTTGCCAATACCTTGTTTTACATTTAAACGTTCCTTATCCAAAGCAAGAGATCTTGCTAACCGTTCATCGATGGGAGAGCTTTGGCCCCCCAATACTGACGACACCTGCCCCGGACCTATCTCTCCTGAATATTGTGTACCTCCAAAAAATCTTGATCTAGCGGGAAGCGGTGACGATAGCGCAGTGGAAGAAGCAGGGCCTGGGCCTATTGGTCCTGCAAATTGTGATCCGCCTTTAAACGATCCACGCAAGTACGAACCAGCCATTGTCGTGGCTGCGCCACGCTGCGTAGGAGCAGCTAGTGCAGCGTTATAAGCTTTTAACGCTTGAGTGGCTCCTCTCCTTTTGGCGATTTCTTCGTCAATTAACCTGTTTTGGCGCGACTGAGCGCCTTCAGCATTAAGTAGAGCACTAACGTAAGTTTTTACGGCTGCAGTTTCCGTAGTAGTTGCTTTTGCAGCTTTTTCAGAAGCAAACGAAACTACTTTTAAGTTGTCTGCAGCGGCTTTAAGCGTTTGATTATAAGTTTGTATATTTTGAAGCGTCTTGTTCTCGAACAGATCTCTAGCGCCTAAAAGATCTATCTCTTTTGATATTTGGCCAATGTTGTGCTGTAAATCTCGTAATTTTTTCGCGCCCTTTACGCCGATCTCAATCTCAGCTCTATAGGCCACGACGGTTCCAGCGCACTGCGATGCCTAAGTTTAACGCCTACGCCGTGCCTTATCCATTTCCTTCTGCTGCTCGTCATTGATCACGCTGAAATAGGCGCTCCAACCAAGCAACTCTTCTGGTGTCATCGTGGCGCGAACCTCTGACAAGCTCATGCCAAGCTCTTTGGCAACGCCAAATTGCAGCATGAGCCAATTGTCCTTACGAAGCTCCGCGCTTAGGATTTTGGGTCGATTGCTGCTTCGTCTTCACCTTCGCTTAGCACTCCAAGCATCAAAGACTGAAGATCCTTATCCTTCACTTCGTTCTTTAGAACGTCAATTTCACCAGCAGCAAACAGCTTGTTTCCGTTTGCGTCTTGTGCCTTAGCAATCAATAGCTGTAGCGCAAAAGCATTGGCATCATCTGATTTAGCCTGCCTCTGAGCACGCTCACGCTCAGCCATTGTCAAAGGTGTCACATACATTTCAAACTCTGTGCCATCAGAAAGTTCTACTACCTTCTTTGAAGGTTCTAGGTTTGCAGCTTTCCGAAGACGATCAATTGCTCGCAAAGAAGATGCAGCAGCCATACAAATGATTGTGTATGTGTTGACTGTAGCAGTGCAATAAAAAAAGCCCCGGATAAACCAGGGCTTTTCTTGTTTTAAATACGAATTAGGACTTAGCGAAGTCGAAAGTCGGTGTCGTAGTAGGACGGAAGTTGATCTCAACAGACTGGGCATCATCAGGGTTGATGGCCAAGCTTGCTGTAGTCAAGTTTGCTTCAAACTCAATAGAGCGGCTCAGTGTGTCGTTCAAAGTGCCACTGCTGAACACCTGATCGGTATAAAGCTTGAACTTACAACCGGTCTGAACACGCTGAAGCACGTCTTCGACCATCCGGTTGCCCAGAGCATCGTCAGTGTCAGTGAAGTACACAGTTGCGCTTCCCGAACCATCAGCAAAACCTGCAATAAAGGTCTTGAATGGAACGTACTGCCCAGGGGTAGCGCCAATCGTTGTGACGTCAATTTCGTCACGAGTAATCTCAAAGTTCCACTCACGAACCTGGCCGACAGCTGCAAAAGCTGAATACTCAACCTGGAACTTGTTTGGAGCGACAGCAGTGCCGTCGTCTGTAATCGTGATGGTAGAACCGCCTGATGTTGCAGAAACCTGCATTACACCGGTTGCTGCCACGTAAGAAATGACGTAGTAGACAGTGCCAGCAGTGATGCCAGCAGGTACCGTTCCAGTGCCAGCAGCGCCTGTTGTGGTGTTGACTACACTGAACTTGACGGGGTCACCTACCTTAAAGTTCAGGTAAGTTGCAACTGTCACGGTGTCAGCAGCAACAGTGACGTCGCCTTCAGCAAACTGACCCAACGTGCCAGCTGGCTTGTAATAGAGGGCACCTGAAGTGCCGGATAGAACGGTGGCTGCCATTGGGCGTACCAGAGAAATAGGGTTTCTGCGGGCACAGCCCGGCTATTAACAGATTAGCGCAAAGCAATCAAGAGATCACTGTTGCCACATAGCCTGTGTCGATTCTTCCCATAAACATCGGGGAATCTTCAGTAGCGGAAAACGTTGGTCCGTTAATGCCGCTAACTCGAAAAAATACACCGCTATTCGTCTTAGCTGTATCGTTCAACGTCTCCAAAACGCTTACGGCAGTTGTCAATAACGTCTGATTACGCGCAGGGCCTTTGCCTTTTTCCGTAAAAATACGAATCACAATCGCACCACGGGCATTGTCAACACTGCTGGTCAATGTTGCCTCATTGGTAAGGCCAAAGGTCACATTGATGCGGACATACTCTGTTGTGGTGTTAGCTGGAACGGCAGTGATGTTATCGAAGAAGACTGGTACGGCTGGAGACAGGTTGTTGAAAGCCGTCAAAAGCGGGTTTTCAACTGCAGCTCGGATTGCTTGGTAGTTCATAGCTCGGTAAACAAATCATCCATTTCTACTCTGACTGCACGGTCTAATGCTCCGCCTTCTACATAGCTTGCGAACCAATCAAGATCAGCAGTAGCACTAGATTCACGCTCTTCTGGGCCACCACCAATTAAGCCGCGAAATGACTTAAGTTGCATTGAAGTACCTTCGCCCTCAGTTCTAGGGCGACCGCCATCACCTTCACGAAATTTTCTACGCCCTAAAGCTGTAGTTGGACGCTCTGTTGGACGGTAATACAAACCTTCTTCTACGTCAGTTGCTACAGCCGCATACTCATGGAAATTTGAGATTGTTGTAACTGCTCGGTCCTTTAAAGGAGCAGAACCTCGAACATTCTGACGACCTGTCAATAAACCAATAGGCAATTTGATAGGTCTTGGCTCTCCAGGCTGCCCGTCACCTTTATACATACGGCCATCAGGCGTTTCAATCTGATATGAATTTGAAAATTGGCCTGTCCAGCTGGGCCCTTCTTGCTGTAATTCCTTAATTGTCCTTTTAGCTGCCCTAGATGGACCGGACAGCACAATAGAAGAACCAACTCTGTCTAAATTTTCTATTAGCTTTGTAAGTTGATTTTTTGCCATTACTGCGGCCTCGCAATGATCGTGTGAAGCAAGGGATCCTCACCCCTAAAGCTCTCCACATTCAAGATCTTGGCTTCCCTTGTTACGCCAGCCTGTGAATACTGGATACGGTCAGCTTCAGTTGGGTAGTAAGAACCAAGCTCGTCACCACCAATAATTACCTTGACGTCAGTCGTTTGGTAAAGACCTTGGCTTTCCTTAGACGTCACGCTTGAAATAAGACCTTTTAGCGCAACTGATGTATCCGCACCAGTCACAGCACCTGTTGTTGGGTCATAGGCGCGTGGAGTGGTTGTCTTGACGAGAGTTACGTCTTGGCCCCAATCGTCCAGTAGATCCTTGGGGATTGACTTAAAAGTGCTGTCTACAAGTGACATCTCAACCCCTCACCATACGAACTTGATAAGTGCCAGAACCTCCAAGGCAATAAGCACCAAGATAAGACTGCAGCCAAGGGTAAACGTCGAATACGTTATTGACAGTTCCAACAGCCTGGCTATCAGTGTTGTACTTAACTTGGAGGTCTCCGAGTTTGACTTCTTCGTATAACCCCTTATCGCCGGTAGTCCCTGTAATTGCGTCCGTGTCATTAGCCAGCTCAAGCGCTAATAGATATGTAGCCTTTTTAATTGAGTTCGGGATTGCGGAGCAAGCTAGCTCTACACGATCCACATGATAATTATTGCGTGGCCAACTTAAGGCTTGGCCTGTATCGCAACGATCACCATAGAAATTCAACGTGTCGATCCAGCCTGTAGCTGAAATCAATGCACGATTTTTCTTGTCATCTTGTTTGTTGTCCCACTGCGTTGAGCTTGGGACGGTTTCAAAATACGCATCTGCCTCTGCCAACGTCACATAGCTGTTGGCCGTTGCGCTCTTGAGTGTGGCGTTAATCGTGGCAGCCATAAGGCAATAATAAGGTGGCCCCACCTAATGGTAGGGCCTTTGCTCTGATCAAGATCAGATGGTGCTGGTATCCAGCGGAGAGTTGACAGTCAACTGAACCATAGGGATCAAGTCGATGTCATAGGTGGCTGCCCACTTGTTAGCAGTAGCCAGGTTGGCGTTGGTGGGGTTATCACCAGCGTCAGACCACTTAGTGCCCATCACGTGATAGGTGCTGTGGTAATCCACTGAAAGCACGTCTTGCTTCGAGAGGACGTTGCGATCAGCTTCAATGCGAAGCTCCTGCTGCACACCTTCAAGGATGGTGCCGGACTTAACCAGATAGCAGTAGAACTCACGCTGATGACCACCAGTGCCAGGAGCAACGGTGTTCACTGCACTGTCGGTAACGACCCGCATTCCTGCGAATTGTCCGACTTCGCGAGCGCCAATACCTACGCCACCGCCACCCCAGGTCACTGCGCCAGTAGCGGCTAGTGCTGAAGTAGAGAAGGTCAGCATTCCTACCTGATACAGGTAGTAAGCAACAGAAGGATGGACAATCAGAGTGTCCAGCTCTTCGCCGCGCTCTCCAAGCTTGGAGCGTGCTTCAGCAATAGTGGCTGCACTAAGGAAGTTCACCTCAGTAGCGCCAGATGCAGCAGCCTTGCCCTTATCAAGAGCATTGGCAGAAAGTGCCGTGCCAAACAATCCAGCAAGCTGTGAGAACAGACGTGCGCTGTTCAGCTTGTTGATTGCATCAGCCAGCTGGTTGCGGATGTGAAGCATTGGATCTTCACCAGCAGCCAGAACTGCAATGTCATCTACGGCATACGCAAAGCCACGGTGACAGATGCTGGCAATTTGAGTGCCAGTACCGATCTTTTGTGGCGTCAAGTAACCAGCAGAACTGGTGCCCCAAGTAGCGGTTCCGTCCATGATCTCTTCTGTTGGAGATACAGGATTGAACTCGGGAACTTGAATGCGAGTGCCGCCTGAGCGGGAATCAAGCAGTGAATTGCGAACAACAGCACCGCTCTTGATGAACAGGCTGCGCTCTTTGATCGCCTCAGACACATAAGTGCTGAGATTATTCCTTTTTACGATGTCAGCGAGTAGGACACCGCCGGAATAATTCTGAAATGGTGCGGCCATTTCTTTCCTTAAAGTTGGGGTTTACTGGAGTTCCAAGTCACGGACTTAGAAATGGTGTCCCACGGGGACTATTTACCTGCCTCTCTTCGCAGCACGGCTGCAAGTTCAGGCTCGGTATGATCCAAGGTCATTTGCCTTGTTAAGTTAATACTACCTTCTGCCCAAGGATTTGCGATTCCTGCAGCACCTGCAGTACCAGTTGCAGGCTTAGCTCCCATACCAGCTTGAGTGCTGGGCTTGAATTGATGCTCCCAACCAGAACCGGGGTTCTTTAATTTGGCCAGATAAACATTCAAATCTTGCTCAATACCGCCGTCTAACACGACAACTTGACCAGACTCTGATTTTTTCAGATTGCTCTGAACAAGCTGCAGCATTTGCTCGGCATTGACAGCACCAGCCTGGCTAATTGCAGAAAGCGCAGCAGTTTGCATTGCTGCAGTCTCGTTAGATGAACGCAAATCAGAGATTTGACGCTCTAACTCGCCAATACGCTGATCTTTTTCTTGGCCAGTTTTGTTGGCCTCTTCCCAGAGGTCTTTCCACTGACCTTGGTCTTCTAGCGTTTTTTGACGCTCTGTACGCATCTTTTCGTCAAGAGCGTTCATCTTGTCTTTAATACGCTGAAATTTGCCTTCGGCTTCTTCAGCACGGGCTTTTTCAGCCTTAATTTGCTGTTCGTAAACAGATGAATCAACAGCAGGAGCTTCAGTCGCAGCCACGGGCTGTTCAGGCGACGCCACGGGCGTTTCCTGGATGACTTGTTCTTCCATTTTTAAGAGTTAGTGGACTCTTCTACCTTAGTAGCCTTTTCTTTTTTGCTTGTCTTTTTAGCAGGAGAAGATTCTTCTTTCTTGGGAGGATTGATTTCCTCAAAACGCATTCCAGCCATTGTTTAGGAAGTAGCTACGCGCTTACTCTACCGCTGGTACTCCATCTTGCGACTCTGCAGCCATAGGAAGAATCTCGCCTTGCACAAGCATCTGCCTGAACTCTTCGCGATCAATAATGTTGCCTTCAAATAGCTGGGCCATCGCCGTAATATCCTGACCGATAAGACGTTGCAGGTCAAAGTCACGGCTAATAGACACCTTAGGTGGCTCAATGCCTAGATAATCAGCCGCCAAGTTATACGACTTCTGCAAGCCAGACTCCAGATCCATTGAGACCATTGACAACATGGAGTTTGTGTCAATACGATCTAGCCGTCGTGCGTCAGCAGACTCAGCAACAAACTTTTGCTGGCTTAACGTGCTGATGCCTAGCGAAGCCATTTGCTGTTGCAGCTCTTGGATTTCAGCTGATTGAGCTTCAAATGCAGTCGCGGCTGGCTGCACGTAATAAACCTGATTGCCGGGTTGTGTCGCCATCGCATAATTCACGCCAATCGCCATGTCTTTGGTCTGGTCGTCCCAGCCCTCAAGCACCAACATGGGCTGCGAAGCGATATGCAAGCTATGAATCAGATCAGCTTGACGTTGGAAATGAGCCAGATTCAAATAAGCGATATCCAATAACGGCGGCCTGCTTGCCATTACATCCGTTTTATTGGCATAAATCGTTACTAAAGGAATTTGATCTAGCGAATACGGGCCGGATTCCACTAGCTCATACTCACCGCCAGCTTCTGTTTGTTGGAACGAAGCGGGATATGGGAACTGTCCCTGCATCTCTTGTCTCTGCTGCTCTTGCCGGAAAACCCGATAACGACCAGGCTCAATCACTCTGATCTGATCAAATACCTTTTCGCCAAAATCTCCATCTGCAACAACTGCTTTTTCACCAATACGCACTTGCGTCAAAGTGCCATAATTTGACTCACGATCCAAACGCCAGCCATAGACATTGGTTGGGTCAACTTCAATCCAATAGGGACGGCGATTTAATGCACGCTCTTCTGCCAAATTCCTTGCAGTAGAAGGCGCTGGAAAATCAACCAACGTATGACAATGCCCATACGTCAAAGCACAAATCAAAAGGCGTCGTGCGTATTCATCTAAATCCGACCCACAACCATCGACATCCTTATTGAAGATTTCTGTCCAATAGGGGTCGCCTTCAATATTGATGGGTTTGCGTAGGATTAAGCCTGCCGCTGAACGCACTAATCGTTGCGTATATGGCGTGAAGACAGCTCTATTTACGCGGGATAAATACGCTGTGTAGTCTTCGCGTGGCTCGATTGGTAGGAATGTTTCGCTGTTCTCTCGCAGGTACTCTGTACCGGTCGTGACGGCTTTCATTATTTCCCAGCCCTTCATTTGGTCCAACACTGCGCGAGTGCGGACAAAAGGACTGTCTACACTTCCCAGACGGGAAGAGCTGACCTGATGGGTCCGCACTGGTCCGGGAACTGAATAAGTCATGTCACCATTTTACTTTGTTAGCCCAATATGCGGCACTCATCTTGCCTTTTGCGATGTTTTTCGCATGACGCGCTTTAAAGCTTTTGCGCTTGGCCTTCATCGCTTCGCTTTCGCCTGCTTTTGGTTTGCCTGCAGTACTAGCGCCTTGCTGACCAAACCTAATTAAACGAACCGTATCGCCATCTTTCACCACAACAGCATGAGATTTCCCGCTCGAATGACCGGGTGTCTTGATCGGCTTGCTATAACCAGCAAACTTATGGCCGCCGCGTGTGATCTCAGGCATTACTTTTTCTTTTTAGCAGGCTTTTTAGCCGTCTTAGCTGCTTTTTTAAAGTCCTTTGCCGTTGGTGCGCCAGGATCACCAGCTTTCCTCATCTTTTCGCCGGATCCAGCCGCAATGCGCTTCTTCTTTGCCGCGATATTGTCGTACAACCCCTTCTTTTTCTTGGCAGGACGGCCCTTTTTACTACCGTAAGTTCCAGCTCCTTGGGGCATGACAACGTTTGGCTTTCCCCTATTCTAGCCTTTCGTACCAATCAATCACCACTTTGAAGTGCCCAAAATGCGGATCGTTTCGCGTGCGTGTTGTCACAACAAAAACTACAGTCGAAGGCCCCTACGAAAAAGTGCGTCGTCGTGTCTGCAATACCTGTGAATACAGGTGGTACACCGCACAAGAACCAGAAGTCAACATTGGCCCATACCTGCACTGGATTGGCGATCAGGTCAGAGTTCCGACCTAACCTCCCTCAATACAACCGATAAGACGTAGCACCCAGTGTCTCTGGCTTCGCTAAATTGAATTGTTGTAAAACTAAATAACCAAATGCGTCGAATGCGTGGTCTACTCCTAAATTCTTATTTGGTAGACCCGTATTTGGCGTATAAGTTAACGTCCTTAAGTCCTTAATTAACTGTTTGCAGCGTGGGTGAATTACAGTCCTTCGCGCTCCAGATGCATCAAGTAGCGCTGTGTTGACGGCTGTGATCTTGTCGCGGATTTTCCATGGTGCTCTTGGTGATTGGACCGTAAACCCACTGCGACGCAAAATCGTGTGGTCCGTTACCCCAACACCACTTGTCTTTCGTGCTCCGCCTGTAGGGTCTGGACACGCAATAATTCGCCTGTCAACTCCATATCGTCGCGTAACCTCTTCCGCAAAATCCCATGTTGTCGCTCCACCGCGCAACATAATCTCGTCGAAGACATATAACGTGTCGTTGTCTTTTACAGCGCAGATGCCACTCATTGGATCAACGTTAAAGTCAACGCCCAGCAACAATGGCAAGACTTTGATGTCTTTAGCTTCGGTGGATATGTTGTCGTCTGAAAAACTGACCGCCACTAGGCCCGTAAGATTCTCGAAGCTGGCCTCAAATTCTTGACGGAAGGTTCTTATGTCAAGCTGAGCGCGGGCTGCTTCGACTTCCTGTTTGCTGACATTACCCCCGTCAATTGTTGTATAACTCCAGCGTTGCCATAGACCCGTAATGTCTTCCGGGACATAACACCACAAGTCATAAAACCAACTAGCTGTACCGTCTGGTGTTGAAATAAATAATGCCCATCCCTCCTTATCCGCTAACGCAGGTCGGATAACTTCAAACCATACGTCCGAACCCATAAAAGCAGCTTCGTCCAGTACAACTCCAGATAAACTGCGGCCCCTCAATGCCATTGCATTCTCTGTTCCCTTTAACTCGATTGTTGATCCGTTTATTAGTTCGAGTCTTAGGTCCGTCTCATTCTTGGTCTTGATCCAGATCTTTGGTACAAGCTTCTTTAATGCTCGCCACGCGATGTCCTTTGCCATTCGATACGTTGGCGCACAATAAAAAAATGTCTCCCCAGGTCGGTTTATCGCTCCACGCAATAATTCAACGCAAGACAAATATGATTTGCCGAAACGACGGCCTGCTACCAAGACGCGAAAGCGTTTGTCGCATGAAAATACTTGGCCCTGCGCCCAGCGAAGTTGGATTGGTTCTGTTTTTTGGCTCATAAATGCCACATTACACAGCTTTTCAACCCCCTACCCCCCTCTTTTAAACCTATAAGGCGCTTTAGCAGTTAAAATCTTGGAAAAGGTCGGGTCTACATGTCTCAAGAAGAGCGCCGCTCCAATAATGCAAAAGAAGACCGCGTGCGGCGCTTATATCGCAGGCAGCTTGAAGGGCTTTCCGCTAGGGCTCTCGTTTATGAGCATGTCGAGCGCGAACAAGTCAGTGATGCAACAGCTTGGCGCGATTGGGCAGAAGTAAAACTCCTTGTTGATGAAGACTGGAAGTCTGATCGCGAAAATATGTTGGCGCGTTTGCAGCACATGCGTACCAAACTCTTTAATCAGGCCATCAAAAAAGGGCAATTGCAAACCGCAAGCCAAGTTTTGGATTCTATTGGACGTGTTATCGGCGAGTCCGTTGAAACCGTCAATATTCAGGCTCCTGATTTGACCATCAAGATTGAAGACAAAAAGGATTAATCAACCCCCACCCCCCGCTGACTTAATTGCCTCTTCGCAAGAAGGGGTTTTTTATTGAGAATCAACAAAATGGGCAATATATATCTGGGGTGTGGGTATCAGTGTTGGCCGGCTGCGATCTGCTACCCCTCCCCCTGTGCCAGTGGCCAGCTGTCACACGCAAGCTTAACATTTTCTTTTGTAACGGTGGGGGGATTGTGCCACAAAAAATGTTATTATTTGGGTACTGAGAGCAAAAACACTTTTCTCGCTCTCAGCCCTTGCAGAACTCGCAGCGTCACGGCTACATCTTCGCACCCTGAGCAGGTCTTGAGCCACTCTCAGGCAAAGCAAAGAAAAGCTATCCACCCAACCACACCAACCGCATGACAAAGGAGCAATTAAAGCTAGCGATGGCACTCATCGCGTCCTTAGACGATGAGGCCAAAGCAAACGCAGAGGTTTACGGCAACTGGGCAGAGCATCTCTCTGACCAGATTACGGACGACTTGATCGACTAATCCTTACCACCAGCCAACCACACCAAAAAACCACACCATGACAATTCGCACAATCGAAGAGAGCACGCTTGACGCCTGGCGCATCGGTGCCACGCTCTCAGCCTTTCTTCTTTGCCTAACCTTTGGCGCTGTTGTTTTCAACGTTGAGAACGAGCAAGCCATGCAGCGCTGCTTACGCTCTAATGCAGAGAAAGCAGAGTGTTTATTAACTGTTTACGGCAGATGATCAGAAGGCCCGCGAGGGTCTTTTTTTTGTGGTATTGTGCCACATGACCACACCCAACCAACCGCACCAACAACCATGAGCTATCACCAGTTCCAAGACCAAACCGGAGAACCCTACGGCTCCTTCGAAACCTTCTTTTATTACGACTCTCTTAGAGGGGATCGGGTTGACCGTCTTGGTGAACGTGGTTGGTACTGGCACGCTTGCCAGCCTGGTTGCTTGCCTGAGGGTGACTTATCCGGTCCCTTTGAGTCAGAGCAAGAGGCCATCAAAGACGCCACCGACTTTATTTAACCACACCAACAAACAACACCCACAGCACGCCACCATGACGCTATCCGATGCAGCACGCGAGCTAGAACTTTATGCAGACAACACGGAGATGTGGATTAAACCAGTTCTCCAGAATCTGAGTAAGCACCACAAGCGCGGCAACTTTAGCCTTGATCTGGCCATCCACTCGATCGAGCGTTATTGCCTCACGCCAGCGGCTAAGCAGTACAACTTAGAGCACGGCAGCATGACGACACCCTGGTACGACATCTTCCCCAAGGCTGTAAGACTTGAAGCTGCCGAGGTAATGGCTAGGCGTTACTCAGCCGAGTTCAAGCTCGGCAACTATTGGTGAACCGCACCAACAACACAGCAGACCCCATCTAGGGGTCTTTTTTTATGCCTTGCAAAATACGGCATGATCATCTAGATTGTGGCACAAGGGATCAAGCTCTAACCACAACAAACCAACGCTTATGGACAAACCACAGCGACAGTCTCACGTATTCCATCTTTGTCAGTACACCGAACGACACGGCCATCAAG
>Ga0070748_1000530_pt1 | contig 18556 bp, 27 predicted proteins | sample VirMetDEL_Nov_12_FD_77015 | JGI IMG/M metagenome (GOLD analysis project Ga0070748, IMG submission 77015) | Aqueous microbial communities from the Delaware River and Bay under freshwater to marine salinity gradient to study organic matter... | ecosystem: Environmental > Aquatic > Marine > Coastal... | reverse complement strand
TTCGATTGTCCAGTTTGTCTGCATGTTTTATTTTTGTACGCCTGAGCTGAAACTCCTCTGCCCTTGTAGTGCATCAATCTTATTTTGCAAGGCGGCAGCTTGAGATTTGAACTCCTGCATGATTGTTGTGAGTTGAGTAATCTTCTGAGTGTTGCCGGTGATCGCTTCGCGAATAAGTGGTCCGAGTGTTGCGAGCGCGCCTGAGTTTGAGCTGATCTCGTTCAGTGTAATTTTCCCATCCTCAAGATTCTTTTTGATTGTCTCAAGCGCCTCCTGCTCTTTCGGTGTCGAAGCAGTGAGTTGATCCGTGATGTTTTTTGTTTCAGTTGCGATCAACTTCGCACGCTCTTCGATCTGTTTGGCTGCCGCACCGATTTCTTCATCTGATGCCGCCTGCGTGATCGTTGTGACTGCAGTCTGGACGTTCTCTTTTGTTGTCTGTAAATCTGCCTCAACCTGATTGAGTTCATTCCATGATTTGTTGATGTCGGCCGTGCTCTTTCCCATCAATTCCGAAAGACTTTCAATTCTGCCCCGAAGAGTTTCCATTTCTCTTTCGATCTGTCCTGTATCCAGAGTGAACTGTGCAGCTTCAGATTTTTTGACTTGCTCTGGGCTTATTTGTTCTCCAGCTAGACTTGCAGCAAATCTGTTCATCGTGCTGTTTACTGCTGCGATCTTCTTAGTTGCCTCAAGGCGAGCTTCTAGCGCTCTGAGAGCTTCTCGAGCTGCCCTCATTTCTTCGAAGGTGTTTTGCTTTAGCTCTTGTCCTTTGACTACGGTTTCGGATGCAATGGTAACAGCGTCCTCAGCGAGTTTGATTTTCAACTGCTCGGCTGCAATCGCCTGATCAACTTCTTGTTGCCTGCGTCTCGCATCCTCGGCAGCTTGTTCAGATTGGTTCTTGAATGCGTCGGTTGATTCGCCGCGCATTTCTTGCAGTATTTTCTCTGCATCAATTAGAGCGTTGTATGAGTCGCTGACTGATTGGTTGAGCTTGAGTTGATTCTCAGCTGTATTGTTTAACTGCTCTGCGAATCTCTGCGCTTCTGTCGCTGCGTCCTCGATCTTCTTTCTGCCGAAGTCGTATTTACTCTCGACTGCCTTCGCCGCTGCTTCGCCTGCTTGCTTGAGTCCCTCTGCGAGGAGCTTGGTTTTATCGGCTGCGCTCATCGCGTCTTCCTGCATTCCCAAGAAAACTTTCGTGGCGATCGCTCCGATGGCTACGAACGCGCCAGCGATGGCACCGGCTGGACCGAATGCTCCGAGGAGCTGCGGCGCCTGTTGAGAGAACGCTGTAAGCGCTGACGTTCCGGCTCCGACTTGAACTGCAAAGTCCTGCACCTGATAACCGGCTTGTCCGATAAGGCCGCTGACCTTTGAGGCTGCTTTGCCTGTGCCAGTGGTTGCGGTCGTGGCTGCATTCGTCGCGGTCGTGAGGTTAGTCATCGCCGTCGTCGCCTGCTGGGCGCCGCTCGTGTTCGCGGTCGTGGCGATGTTAATCGTGACTTTTCGGTTTGCCATGGTTTAAGCGGTGACGCGTCCGGTGACGCTGACTGAGAGGTTGACGGTGACGCCGATCTGCGTCGCTGAGATCGCTGGGAATGCTTCGTAGATCGTCTGGCTGCTGTAATAGGTCGGAGCGACGCCTGCGGTCGTGTTGTCGCTGGTCGCGTCGGCTGTAATGCCCGGGGATGGCGAGCCGTTCGAGATTGCGATGTTCAGGGTCGAATCGTTCGCCTCCTGCTTGCGTGCCGTGAGCGAGATCGATGCGCCGGTGCCGCCGACGTTGTAGTGGCTCGAGATGTCGCCGTTCTGGTTGAGTGCGACGCGCACCTTCTCCGCCCAGACTGAGGCGGTGTCGCCGAGCAGGACTGGCACCTGGATAGTGCGCGGTGAGGTGTCGAGGATCGCCGAGGTGACGACGATCGTGACATTGCCTGCCGCGGTCGTCGTGCCGACTGCTGTCGTCGTCTCGACCTGCCGGGTGCCGGTTGTCGCGAGCGATGCGAGGAGCATCGAACGAGCGTTTAAGTTGTTCAGGTAGCTCGGAAGCTGCTGCACGAAGTATTCGGCCGCCTGTAAGCTGCCGAACTCGGTCGATGACTCGAAGCTGACGGTCGTGGTCATGCCGGCCCGCGGGATCTGCCGCGCCTCGACCGCTCCGACATAGGAGACGGTCTGGACGGTTGGCTGCGGACTCATCGAGAGCCGAGTAGCTTCTGACTGGCGACCATTGCCCCCAGCAAGCTCGAGACGACGCGTGCCGATTGTAAGGGTGGCGATCATCGAGGAGTCTTATGCTACGGCGACGATGGTGAAGAGTGCGTTGGGTGCGCCGGTCGTGAATGTCCGGCGTGCTGACATGCTGAGTTGACCCAGTCGGTTCTCTGTCGGAGAGAATCGCTTCTGGAGGTCGATGACCTGCACGGCCGCTGCGTCGAAGTTCAGGCCTCCGCTTGTCGCGGTGCTGATGTCGAGCGTTGCGACGGCGAGATCCTCGCCAGCGTCGAGCGATCCGAAGTAGGTGTCGAAGGAGTTCTCTGCGACTCCCACCGGGATGCAAGTGATGTTGCAGCCGAGGTTCTGGAGTGACATGTCGACCGTGCCGATCCCGTCGACGACGATCGGCGTGAGGCCGAGGTCGAAGGAGATCTCGAAGCCGGCCTCTGAGAAGAACGTCGTGGCTCCGCCGAGAGTCGCTGTGTAAGGTGCTGTGACGAGCTTGGTCGGATCGAATGCTGTTCCGATCGCTGCACCGGCTCCGACGCCGTAGTAGTCTGCGAGCGCTGATGGATCTCCGCCGAGTTCAAGGATCCCGGTGAATTGAACGGATCCGAAGGCGGTGTTGTTCGCTGTGCAGCGGATGCTCGGCATCTGGGTGATCGCTGCGTTGCGGATCGTGTAGGTCGCGTCGAGTGCGGTGATGACGAGCGGCTTGTCGGTGCCTCCGTAGATGCTAGATCCCATCGCTGTATTACCGTAAGGAAAGAGAACGGTCAATGCCTCGATCTCGCCGACTGGCTCAAACTCGACGACGACTTGGAAGTCGGTCTTCGACTTGCTGAGGACGCCGTAGGCATCTGACTCCTTGTCGAAGGTTGCGTTTGTCATGGTAAGGCTGACGCCGCCCTTCGAGTAGAATGTGGCGGAGTCAAAAGCGATCTTTGCAGGACCGCGGACGATGGTGGTGCGTGTGAATGTTGGCATTGTTTTATCTGGTTGGCTCGTCGGTGGATAGTCCGACTGGAATTGTTAGGCTGACGACTTTCTGGAGCATCGACTCATTGGTCTGCGACTCCAGTCCTGTAAAAAGCATGACGCCGCCCGAGAGCGGTTCGTCGTTCTTGTCGAGCGGCTGCGTATGGTGCAGGATCCGCGAGACTGCCTCGGCGATCTCTGTCGCCGATGGCGTGGTGCCGGTCTTCGATCTCCAGACCGCGGGGATCTCTGAGACGGTAACGCGGAACTGTGAGTTTGAGAGGTAAGGCCCGGGAGTATTCTCCGAGTCTGTCTCCGCCGATTCGAAGTGAACCAGGCAGAATGCGCCGGCGCTCTTCATCGCGGTCAGGATGCTCGTCTCGATGTCCTTCCCATCCTCGACGAGGACTGGGATCTTCGGCACGGTGCGGAAGAACGCATGCTCCGAGAGTGTCTCGGCGATGCTCTCGACGATCTGACGGATGATGCTCAAGGTGAGTAGGAGAAGTCCATGGTTGCGCTGCCGCCGTAGCGGAACGATGAGGCGGAGGATGATGCGAAGGCTGCCGCTCCGGTGTCGTCGGAGTCGGCGTCGTTCTTCGCGAGATCATCCATGAAAGTTTCGGCGGCTTCGACCGCCATCTTGCGATCCTCGCCGTTGAACTCGGCGAGCGAGGGGAATGCCTCGGAGAGGAGGCGCCTGGCTAGTGCGTAGCCATGGCGCTGGGATCCAGGCGGAACATTCCGACCTGTGTTGATAACTGCTGCAAGGCCGCGTTTGCGACGTCCTGCGTTGACCCGGGAAACAATCTCTTGAGCGACCTGTTCGAGTATCTCGTCGATCTTCGACTCTGGCGCTGGTGACTCAGCCAACAGTGCCTCGAACTCGTCCGAGGCGAGGCGATCTCTGAGGCCGTCCGATGTAAGTTGAACCCATGGCATAAAAGAAAAGGGGGTGGAGGAGCGAGGAAAACACTATAAAAACCTCGCTCCTCCGGTTGTTGTTAGAACAACAGTTTCGCGACCATGTTAGCGGTCAATGTGCCAGGAGTTGCGGTCGCTGTTTGAGCGATGCGAACGTAGCGGCGTGCGTTGATTGGAAGGCGGAAGCGAATCGTTTTAGCGGCTGCTCCTGCTCCACCTGCGCCAGTTTGGGTCGTGGTGATGAGCGGGTCAACTGCTGCGAACGAGGTGCCATCGGCTGAATCTTGCAGGGTGTAGGTCACGATCTTGCCGTCGGTAAGTTGAGCGGTAAGGAGTGCCGGTGCTGCGAGTTCAAACACGACTTCCTCGATGTTTCCGCCAGTCACTTGCTCGAGGTCGAAGGTCGCGGTGTTCGCGCCTGCTGCGAGCAGAGTAACGGATGAAACGTAGTTGCTGTCTTGTAAGTTGCGGGAGTATCTGGTGGACATGATATTGATTAGCTAAGGGTTTCGGTGTCGACGATGGAGTCGGTGATGATGATCGGGATGCCGAAGGATTCCGTTGGGACGCCTGGGAGAATGCCGTTGAATGCTTCCTGCTTCGTGTTCGGCGCGGATGTCCGGCTGACTTGAAGTTGGAAAGCGGAGCGACGTGACATGAGCAGGTGCGTTGGACGCTCGCCGACTGGGAACTTGCTGAGAAGCTCTGCAAGTTTTGCATCGGTCACGCCTTTGCCGGCGTCTGCGGTTGCGTCTTTCAAACGGCCCACTGCGTATTTGTTCACGCACTGGAAGCCGATCCATGCGGTGAGGTCAGCGATGAAGGCTGCGTAGCGTTTGCCAGCTGCGTCCACTGCGTCTCCTTCGCGGAATGCGGAGAGATCGAATGTGGTGCCGTTGCCGTAGACGTATTGCACGCCGGTGTTGCCTGCTTTGATGGCGTAGACCGATGAGCCGGTGCCTGCGGAAGTTCCGCCTGCGTCGACAACAAGCTCGGAGCCGAAGCCGTCAACCATGGATTGCAGACCGGTGAATCCTTTGGATCCTGCGGCGTCGCCGTAGATCGTCTGGGTGCCGACCGTGCTGAGAGCTGCACGCATGACGCCTGCTGCCTCGATGGCTTGGATTGCTTCTGGTCCGTCCTCGTAACCGCGAGCGACTGCCTTGTCCACTTCGACGCGAGCCGAGAGGATGAAGGCCTCGACGAGGCGTTCGGTGAAGTTGGATTTGCTGGCGTCCGTGCCTTCGTTGGCAGCGCGGAAAGCCACGGATGGCCGGCTGTTACGAATGACGGTTTTGTAGCTCGTGCCGCGGATGGTGCGAGCTGGGATCAAAGTGACCTCAGGCGAGCTGGTGGCGACTTCTTCGATGAGGCCGACGATTGGGTCGGCGCCGTTAAGCTTGGCTAAGTCAAGCAAGGTGAGATTAGTAGGCATTGGTTCTTATTGTTTGGATTGGGATTTGAAAGCGGCTTCGACGCGTGCGAGGCCGGTGAGTTCGATTTCTTGAGGTGCGGATTCGCTGCGACCTGCGAGAACGGTTTGACCAGAGAGAACTGGGTTGACCGGGATCGCGTTGAGCGCGTTGATTGCTTCAGGATTGGCGATGATGGATGACTTCCAGAAGGATTTGGTGGCGTCGTCCTGTGGAGCGATGCGACCGGCCTTCACGGCGTCTTCGATGGCGATCTCAGCGGATGCCATGGCTTTCTCGGCCATGCCTTCCTTGAGCTTTTTGTTCTCTTCCATGACGTTCGCAAGCTCGGCTTCGAGTTTTGCGTAGTTCTCGGAAGCGGCTGCTTTCGCTGCTTCGACTTCGTCTTCTGATTCAGCGACGGAGGCGGATTCGCGGAGATTCGCCAGGTAATTCTTGGCGACTTCCATGGCGGATTCGGGATCTTGCGATTCGTCGACAAGTCCGAGTTCGATTAGTTGTTCGATCATATTTGTGGGGTTGTAAGCTGCTGCAATTCTTGGGATCTCCTCGAAGGCCGGGTCATTTACAAGTGACCCGATCTCGCCGCGTGGTGCGAGTCCAGTCGGGATGCCGTTCGTTGAGATCAGGAAAGTTGGGGAGAAGTAGGAGTAGTCGCGGCCTTCGATTGCGCGGCGACCGGCTTCGGTCCACTCGACGTCGAGCATGAGGCCGACGCCTTCTTCATAACGGAACTCCCGGGGGATGAATGACGCCGGACCGTTCTGATGGTCGAAGCCGGCGAATGGACGGATGTTCTGCTCGAGGCGCTTGCTGAGGTCTTCTGCGAAGGATGCACCGATGCGAGCGTCGATCTCGACGTCGACTTTCTTCGGCTTGCCGCCGACAGTTGCGTTGATCGTGTGCTTGCCTTCGGGGAGGTAGACGATGCAGTTCTCCAAGGAAACGACCTCGGATTGGAAAGCTGCGGAAACTTTATCGGTGGCGAACATTTCCTGTCCCTTGCCATCGAAAGTTCAGTTGGCAAGATTATTTTTCAGCAGATTCTCCTCGGCGCCTATTTGTTCATCTCTTGGTCGATGATGTAGTCGAGCGCGGTGTCGATGAGTGCGTCGACGTAGGACGATTCCGGTGGGAGAGCGTTCGGCCATGGCTTATGCGTGACCGATCTCTTGAGCGCGTAGACCGGCCGGATGCCGTCTGGGTCATTGTCATCCTTCTCAGCGAGCACGCCCTTGACGCGGAAGAGCGGTGAGATCCGCCGGGAATAGTCGCGAGCGGTGACGCCGTGCGCCTCCGGCACGATCGGGATCGTGAGAAACTTGCGACGCTTCGCCCGGATCGTTCCGCCTGTGACCTTGTGAGCGAGTCCGATCGCACCGTTCGAGAACGTGACCTTGCCGGAGCTTGCGTTCGTGATCGACCAGCCCGACGCCGTGGCGAGCCACCAGCCGGTCAGTTTCCTTCCGGCGCCATGAGTCGGCAGCGATGGGTTAATCCATGGCAGGCGACCGCGGCCGTTGTAGTAGGCGCGGATCGCGTCAAGTGCGCTGATCGCTCCCTGCTTGATCGCTTCGGTTCTTGTAGCCGGTTCGGTCAGTTTGATCATTGCGAGTTTCGTCTCGTTGAGATTGTCAACGGTGACCTTGATGCCGACGAATGACTTGCCTTGAATCATTGCTTGAGTCCTTTGATCATTGCCGCTCCGATCTGATCCTCGAGCGCGTCGATGAATGCCTGCCGGTCGAGCATGTTGAACATCTGTGGGATCGAGGCGATGACCTTCTCGACCTCATCGTTGAATGCGCCGATCGTCATCCGCTCGCTCTTGTCGAGCAGGTCGGCGATGACAAGATCGATCGGACCGAGCCATTGGGCGGATAGTTCTCTGAGTTGTTCGTCGGTCATGGCTTAGGGGTCTAGGGGTAATGTTTCGCAGTTGGGAGTTTTTGTTTTGGCTTGGTTGGCTTTTTACTGTGTGGGAAAATCCCTATATACTATGTTATTTAAAAACTTAGAACTATAAAACATACCCCTAATACCCCTATTGAGCATCCAATTCCTCGACCTTGCGCTTGGCCCAGGCGAATCCTTCGTCGCCGCCCCAGCCGTGCCATGCCTGCCAGCCCTTGCCTTGCTCGTCCCATGTCGATCCCTCTTTATCGACCTCGTGGCGTGCGAAGAAACTAACCATCCGCTTGACCGTGTCAGCCGATAGCTCGACCCGGTTCGAGATGTCTCGCGCCCGGGCGAGTCCGACCGCGATCATGCCGCGCTCAGATTGTGGCTTCGACCGGCGCACCTCGAGAGCGCGGGTCGCGTTTCTCGCCATCTCCTCGGTCGGTCTGAGATCAACCTCGGCGCGTGCTGCCTCGATCCCATCCGCGGGGATCTCCGGCTCCGGCTCGATCGTAGGCTCGAGCGGTGGCTCGGGTAGATCCTCGCCGAAGATCTCCTCGCCTTCGATAGGCATTGGGATGCCTAGTTCTTCGTAGAGCCATTGCTTCGGCATAGTGATGCCGATCTCCTTGTAGATCTTGACGCGTTCTGCGATCGCCTTCTCGTCCTTGGCGACTGGGATCTCAAGCTCGCAATATGGCATGTCCTCGGATGCGACGTTGCCGAAGTTCATCCTGACGATCGCCGGGATGAGCTGCGACGTGATGATCGAGGCGACCCATGACGAGACGCTCTGCAACACTTCGTTGCGGATCCCTGCGTGAACGTCGCCGAGAGCGCGGGATCCTGTGCCGGTGTTGTCGGTCGTCAGCGTCTGCCCGAGCATGAGAATATCGCAGGCACGATCTGCCACGTCCATGAGGTGCGACTGTGGGAGGCTGTCGCCGCTGCCGCTGATCGCTGAATGGATCTCGAAGTCGACGCCTGGGCCGGTGGCTGCCCAGCCCGAGGATCCGATCGACTCGAGCATGTCCTCCGCCTTGTTGAGCGCGTCCTCGGTGCCGTCGGTCTTCGCCGTCCGCATCGGGATGCCGAAGAGCTGCGCGAACTGCATGAGCCAGCCGAGGCCGTAGATCGAGGCGAGCCAGTATTTCGTCAGCGCTCTGAGGTTGGCACCGTAGATCGGATGCGCTCCGCCCTGCGACCAGACGCCGATGACGAAGCGGTCAGGTGGGAAGTCCTCGAGGACTGAGTTGTTGACGCCGTCTGGTGCGATCATAAGGCGATCGATCTCGTTGGAGAACTGTGGGAAGGCGAGATATTTCGCTGGCACCGGAGCGTAGCACCGCGGCGAGATGATGTTGTTCTCGTTCTGCCAGATGATCTCGACGACCGAGATGCCTTTAGCGTAGGCGTCGATCAGAGCGTGAACCATCTGCCCGGTGTCGAGTTCCCAGTGACCCGGCTTCGGTGCGAAGCTGTTGAGCGCTCGCTCGGTGACTTCGTGGATCCGGAGTGCCTGCGGTGTTGGATCCTCGGCGCCTTCGCGGATCGCCGGCTTAATCTCCATCTTGAGGCGGCTGACTGCACCGCTGACCTCGTTCAACGCTTTGCGCAGGCGAGGCCATGTATCGAGCATGAGGCGGAAGAGTCGATCCTGATCCTCGAGTTTGCCGGTGCGAACATTGCGGAGGATCGTGCGGACCTGCTCCGGTGTTACGTTTGCCAGATCGTAGTCATTTGTTCGATAGGTGGCTGGGATCGGCCACACGATGCCTTTTCGCTCGTCAATAGTCATGTGCCTGCCCTAGCTTTTTATTGTTGACATGGCAAGGATGATTTCAGAGCGCGTTGAATCCGCGTGCTCGAGGCGTGGCAAACTCCGACCGTTTGAGGCGCGTCGCCGAGGTTGCCGACATGCGTCCGGAGTGATGAGCGCCTAGAGCGATGCAGGCGAGCAGAGCGTCGGCTCGGTCGGGTGACTTGAGTCCTGCCTTTCGCATCTTCTCCTTGTCCTCGATCCGGAGCTTGCCGGTCGCATTCCATTCGCTCTTCCTCGTCGTGATCTGGTCGTAGGTCTGGCGATCGAGTTCGCCGAGGTGGATCTCTCCGCGGTGGATCGCCTGCGTCGCCGTATGCCAGACCTCGCCGATCAGGTTGGCGTATTCGTCTGAGTCCTTGGCTGCCTGCCCACCGTGGAACCGGTTGATGTGCCAGCCCTCCTCCGCCATCTGGCAGACGAAGCCGGTGCCGAGGCCGTCAGCATCGCCCCAGATCTGCCCCGGCTTGAGTCCGTTCTCCTCGAATAGCCGGATAAATTGCCTGGCTGCCTGCACCGTGTCGCGCTCCTGCCATGCCTTGACGACCTTCGCCGAGTTGCCGCGGCGGATCGCGAGCACGTCCTCGTCGCGACCGGCTGCGAAGTCGCAGAAGGCGACGACCTCGCCCGACTCGTCTGGATCCGGCTGGTTGTCGAGTGCCGCGGTGAGCTTCGCCGGGGAGAGCACCATGAACTCGTCGTCGGCCGTGAACTCGGCGAGATGCTTCGATCGGTAGAGCGGATGATCCTCGCCGTATCGCTTGCGGTCGAGATCTCGGCGCTCCTCCGGGATGTGCGGACATTCGATCGATGGCACCTTGCGCGTCCAGTAGAGCGAGGCGTCCTTGTGGTGGCTGTCGTAGAACTGACCGCGGGGAGCGCCAGGCGAGCTGACCCAGAGCTGGCAGGTTCTCGTGCATCGCTCGAATGCCTCGAAGATCTGGTCCGGCACGGTCTTCGCCTCGTCGATGATGAGCATGAGCGGCGCACCGACTTCGCCGTGCCAGCCCTCGGCTCGTCCTGCGTCGTCGGTCGCGAAGCCGAGAGCGAATCCGCCCTCTGGCGTGCGAAGCTCCTCGGCCATGAAGTTCCAAGTCGGGAACTTGTCGCGGTGCTTACGGATCGCCGGCCATAGCTGGTTGGATAGTTGCCGGAAGGATCCCGAGGTGAACACGACCTTGCCCTTCGGGTTCTGGTCGAGGAACCACAAGAGCAGAGGAGCGACCAGCCGGTCGGTCTTGCCGCTGCCGTTGGCTGCTACCACGCTGCTCGGCTGCCCGAGCGCGACCGACTCCATCGCCTCGATCTGCCATAGGTAAGGCACGATGCCCAGTTTCTTGACGCAGAACTCGGTTGGGGTCATGGGATCCGTTTGACTCGTTGCTGCGCGTCCTCGATGACTCGCTTGAGCGCGTCCTCTTGCTCGGCTGGCAGGTTGATGACCGTCGCGGTCTTGTTCGAGTTGTCGATATTGACCTCGACGTCGGCCGGTGGCTTCCATCCTGCCCGGCACTTGAGCCAGAAGATGCAGGCGCTCAGGCTGTCGCGTCCGTCGCCTGTGGCAATCTCAAACAGTCGTTTAGACACGCGGCTCATCGCCTTCGCCTGCCCGACGTCTAGCTCGTCTCGGTAGTGCTTCTGCACCGTCTTCTTGTCGATGCCGATGATCAGACCGATCTGTTCAATAGGCACGCCGATGCCAGACAGAAGCTCGACCTGCTTGCGGTCCGCGTCCGTCGGCTGATACGATGGCCGACCGACTTTCTTCGTGACTGTCTTCTTCGCGCTCATAGTTTGGACGAAGGGTGAGAGTGGAGCGCCGGGGTCGGTAATGAGCCGCCCTCTCCAGCTTGGAAAGCTGGCGTGTCCGATGTTTCACTTCCGGCGCGTTTTGGGTAGGGTTTGGATAAAGGTAGAATGCGTTTTCTCATCTCATTGTCAAGCGGCATGAGATAACGATGCTTTCCTTGGCATCTTATTGCTTTAGCGTTGCGATCCATTTTTTTAGCACCTTGCAAGTTTTGAATGTGTCCCGCTAAACCTATGGTCCGAGGATGCGTTTTCTTGCCGTTGATCAAATAGAATGTAGCAGCTGATCCGGTTCCATCGTAAATCCAATTCGTTGCTTGGTAGATGCCGCCATGATGGGATTGGTCACGGTCAGCGAATGACACGACAAGCCGAAGTTTTGGGTTTGCGGAGATAAGAAATTTTAACGCTATGGACAAGATCCTAGAAACTGGAGTGTCGTGTCGTGTCAATGCGATGCGGCTCAATTCGACGCATTCTCTTTGCGTTAATCCATAAGGAGATCCTAGGTTCGGAGTTGCGCCTGGTGAGAATATCACGACGCCGATGAATTTTTGATTCTCCCAAACTCCGATCTTCACTAATTTCGACTTGGGAATTGATTTGCTATAATGCCAATTCTCGCACGCATATTTCGCTGCTTCATGCGTTGCCCAGTCAATCTTCAGAACTGGTTTCATGGCGTGAAATGTTTGTGGCAATGCGGACATTCAATGGGTGATTTCTCATCGAGTTTCCCTTGGTCATCTTCGCTACCTGGTGCGAAGTCTGGTTCCGGTGGATTGAGAAAGTCCTCGATCGCATCTCCATCGAAGCCGATGAGATCGAGATCGAAGTCGTCCTCGCGGAGCGCGGCAAGCTCGATGCCGAGCATCTCCTCGTCCCAACCTGCGTTCAGCGCGAGCTTGTTGTCGGCGATGATGTAGGCGCGGCGTTGCGTGTCGGTCAAGTGAGCCAGGCGGATGCACGGCACCTTGTCGAGGCCGAGCTTCTGCGCTGCCATGACGCGACCATGCCCGGCGATGATGCCGTTTTCGGCGTCGATCAGGATCGGGTTAGTGAATCCGAACTCGCGGATCGAGCCTGCGATCTGGGAGATTTGAGCCTCAGAGTGCGTCCTCGTGTTCCTTGCGTAGGGAATGAGTTTGTCTGTTGGTAGTGTTTCGATTTTCATAAAGGGGAAAATTTACGGATCTGCTCCTCGGTCATCTGCGCTCCGCAGTCAATACAGACCCATTTGTCCTTGAACTCCACCGGAGTTCCGTAGCGGCAGAATGGGCAGTCTGGCATGTCGGCGAACGAGCGCGGTGCATAGAACGGCTGCCCGGCTGGACTGTGGACGTCCTTGACGGTCGGGATTGATTCGAGGCCGTGGTGCATGGTCATTTGAGGTTGCGGATCCTGATCATCTGCTCGAGCGTGAGCTTGCCATCGGCTCCGACCGCTCCCGGGCCGAGGCGTGCGCGGATCGTGTCGATCGCCTGCTGGCGGATCTCAGGCGTGACGTCGTCGACGGTCGCCTCGACGCCTTGGTTGAATCTGGTCTTGGGTGCGACGCCCCATGGCGTGAGGTCGAGCGGAGTGAGGCGCTCGCCCTTGCTGACAAGTCCCATCTGCTCTGCCTCGGCTCGGCTGACCGGCTCTTGGGTCATGTATGAGTTGAATCCCCACGGCCCCCATGGCACCTGAAAGCCACCGATGTCCGCTGCGTTCTGGTTGAGCCAGAAGGTGAAGTCATCGTAGCGGCGCACCTTGCCCTGTGCCTCGACGTGGCGGAGGCGCGGCTCGATGGCGCCAGGTCGGCGCACGAAGCGAGCGGCAGGGAATAGGTTGATTCGAGCCGGATCTGTCACTCGCATCTCATAGGCTGCAAACTCCTGCGCCTGCTGGGTGTTCGTGTTGAAGATGAGCTTAAGCCGTGACATCGAGGCGACGTTCTGGATCCGCTCGTCCTTGAAGTCCGCCGGAGTTGCCAGCCCCTCTTGGATGAGTAGGGTGCCGGCACGCTCGCGGAACTCGGCGAGGCCGCTGACCTTGTAGGCCTTGGTCGGGATCCCGGCTGGGCTGACGATGTCCTCGGTCGCGGCGCCCTGCCAGTCGAGGAGCATCTGACGGAACCGGTTGAGCACCTTCGACGACTCGATGGTCGCGGAGAAGAACGACCGCTGGCGGATAGCCGGAGCGACTGCCTGCCATTCGGCGGAGTTGAACGATGCCGGCATGACTTTGCGTTTCGCTAATTCTTTGAGCGCTTCGAGGTAGGCTTGCATTTTCGCTTGTTGAGTTGTTGCTTGGTCAGTGGGTTGATCTCATTACCTTTGAGGTCGTAGCATCGCAGCCCTTTGCGTGCGAAGTATCGGTCGCAGGCGGCTGAGACGATCTGAGAATTGCGGAACATCTTGCGGATGCTCTCGTCGTTCTCTGGCTCTTCCTGCTCATAGTCATCCATGGGTCACGGCTTTTGGATCTGTGGGTGGTTGCGGATGTCCTCGAGGTATCGATCGTGCAGCCATTTCGGAGGCTGGCGTCGTCCGGATCTCCAGTCGTAGGCCGTAGGCACGCTGCATCCGATCGCGGCGGCGATGTGCTTCGCGGAGTAGCCGGCGACGGCGGACTGGAATGATTGAGGTTTGATCTTTGCGATCATTGTGGTCACGTTAGTCTTTTGGTTTGTTGTTGGCAATGTCTAATTGAGTCCCGGCTTGATGATCTGCTGGCGGAACCGATTGAAGATCGCGACGTTGTCCTCGAGCGCCTGGTCGGCCTTCTTGAGTTCCTGCCGGAGCATCTGGCATTCCCGCTTCCAGATGTCGATCTCCTTCGATCTCATGTCGGCCTCGGCTCTCCAGTCATCGCGGTCGCGCTGGATCTCCTCGGTGGCGTAGATCAGCCGATCGATCGCGTGTCCGATTTCCTCTGGGTTTGGCACCTCGATCGTTTCTTCGCCGCGGCACCATGCGTTGAAGCGTTTCAATGTTTGGATGTAATTGGTCATTTCTTTGGTCCTTTCGTGATGTTGATCCGCTCGACGATGAGGTCGGTGGCGATGGTATGCTTGGCTGCGTGCCTGAGAACTCCTCGGCGAGTCGGAGCGGCGACCATGTAAGGCTCGCCGTTTGTGGTGACGAACGCGACCGCGTGCCATTGCAGGCGACTCTCTGGATGGTAGATCCCGGCGGGTGATGGTTTAAGTTTGGTTTTCATATCGTGTCGATTCCGTGATATTCGTCGAGGATGTTGTCGGCTGCGTCGCGAAGGATCTCGCGCACTTCGTCGAGGGTGTAGGAGTCCGCGGTCCAGCCGGGGATCCATGAGTCGATGTAGGCGAGGATGCCTGCGGTCGAATATCGTGGCTCGTCTGGGTCGTTGTCTGGTGGCGCCGTGTAGCGGCGCAGATCTTCATCTAGTGGCATGGTCGTGTTTTGGTGTTGGTTGTGGTTAATCGAAGGGTAGGGGTCAAGGGGTCATGTTTAATACTTTGGAGTTTTCTGTTGAGAATCTGTCTGGGTAATCTGCTTATTATATATACTTTTAAAAACTTAGAACTCTAAAACAAACCCCTAATACCCCTATTATAGAGAAAAAGAGAAGTGAATAAAAACTGAGAACTGGGAAACATGACCCCCAGACCCCTGACGGTTCCGCCCTCAAACATCCGTTTGAATCCTGCGGATCGCCTCAAACAGTCGTTTGAATGGTCATTCATGGCAGCAGTTCTCGATCCGATGGTGGTGCATGAGGTGAGGGTGAGCTGGGCAGGCTTGCAGGAAGCCAAGGCACGCTTCGCTGTCGTAGGTGAACGCGACCTCCCAATCGACCCACTGCCCCGGCTCGAGGACCGCGGCGATGCAGAGGAAATGGATGTCGGTGACCTTGGCCGTCGGGATCGACTGCGGGAGCATGAGCTGCGCGTATTCCTTGTCGGAATACATGTCGGCCTCTCCGACTCCGTTGTGGCGGAGGATCGGTCGCGCTTCGCAGACGTTGCATTGATGCTTGCCGGGTCTGACGAGTTCTAGTTCGTTCTTGCAAGTGCCACAAATCGCCATTTCGTTTTCATCACTCATGGCTGCCTCCCTTCTTCCTTTTCGCGATCTCGCGGTCGATATACCATCTCGCCTTCTCCAAGTCCTCGATGGCGTCATTCTTGAGATCGGCCCGCCAGATGTATTTGATCGCGTTGCCGAGGCAGAAACTCATGTGCTCGGTGATCTGGATGCACTGGATCCCTGATGGGTGAGAGATATAGTGCGGCGGGTTGTTGACTATGTCACTCATCGCTCCCTCCTTCCACGGCGGCGAGGGCTTCGTAAAGTTCAACGTCGCAGAAGTCTGGAGCAAATGGGAATGCAGCTTTGTGCTTACGGATCGCCTCCGCCAGCCTGTCCCGCTGCTCGGTGACGGCGGTTAGTTCGCGTTCTAGTTCTTCTGATGTTTTTAATGGAACTGTTTTAATCCATCGCTCTCTCCTTTTATGGCTGCTCCAATGCCCATCCTCTTTGCTGATAGTTCCCCATTCATCAGTCCTCGGTGTCGGTGTGTCGTTCATGGTTCGGTTGGTTGGTTGTTCTCCCAAGGTAGTTTAGTTGCGTCTGCTTCGTCTTGATCTTCGCATGAGAGGTTGCGGTATTTCTCGGCGAGTCTGCGTGCTTCGTCCCGCTGCCTCTCAGCGTCAAACATCCGCTCTTGCGTCCTGCCGAGTCGGAGGAGTATTTCATCGAGTTGATCGTCCAGCCGATCGCGCTCATTCGTGACTGCGTTGAGTCTGTAATTGAGGAGGTTGATCGTCTCCTGGTGCGGATCCTCCGCCATTAGGTTTCCAAGTTCTTGTTTCATGTGTTTTATCTGCTGATGTAATATCTGAGAGATTTCCCGACCGGTGGGCGGTCGCTCAGCGAGACGTAGTCGCTGCCGCTGCGTGCGAGTTTGGCGAGAGCGGATCCGCAGGCGCCGTGCCAGGTGCCGCAGAGCTGGCGTGCCTGCTCGCGGACCGGTGAGTTGAGTTCGACTAGACGGCTCTCGACCTCGGAGGCGGTCATGTCGCGTGGGAGGTCGTGCCAGATGCCCCAGTCGGCGAATGCGGCCTCGAGGAGTGACTCTAGGCGCTTCGATGGACTGTGCGCGTCGACTGACTCGCTGAGTTCTGGATCGCGCCATGCGATGATCCCTGAGCGCCTGTCGCGGAGTTCCTCTGGTGTCTCCCAATCCATGAGTTGCTGCGCGAAGGCAGGAAGCTCGCCACGGATGAGATTTTGCAGTTCGGTCTTGCCCTCGGGTGTCGAGGTGTCGACCGGCAGCTTCACGCCGATGACGTGCAGGAGAGCGATCTTGTCGGCGAGGTCAGCGTCTAGCGGTGGGATGATCTGCAAAGATTCCGGCGTGTCGTTGCAGCAGACCATGACGCACCATGCCGGCCGGACTGAGATCGAGGAGTGGTTGCGCTTGCGGAGTTGGACCGAGTGCGGATAGATCGACTCCTTGAATGAGGCGCCGAAGTTGCGACGGCTGCGGATGTCGGTCGATCCGATGCAGTCATCGACGAGGAGAAGCTCGGAGCCGACGAGGTCATCGTTCCAGAGCATGCCGCCTGACCATGCTGAGTATGGGTTGGCTGTGCGGCCGCCGAGCGACTGAGCGACGATCCAAGCGAGGAGCGACTTGCCTGAGTTGATCTCGCCAGCGAGGACGAGCATCGGCGAGGGGATGTGGCAATGCGCTCGAACTGCTCGGTAGCGACCGGCGAGCCATGACATGAAGATCGTGGTGGCGATCGGATCGGCGAATGCCCCACCGACGATCTCGGTGATGATCGGCGCCTCGCCTGCCTGCGGTTCTGGGATCTTGGCTTCGGAGGTGATCAGGATCGGCAGGTCGTTCGTGTCTCGGCCCAGCCCCTGTTGATGCCCTGCGATGCTGCCGTGCCATTGCACGCCGCCATCGAGTTCGCGGTTCTTGATCGACTCGCGGACTGCCTGCATGAGATCTTTCGGGTCGTCGTATTGGTCGCATAGATGCCGAGAGATGCCGGTGACGACCGGGGAGAGTTTGGAATATGTCATGTAAGACTTGCCGACGCGCACGAGGTATTTATTCGCTGGGCCGTCGTAGAACACGTCCTCCGGATCGAATGACTGGGCGGTCGATGGTGCGCGTTTGGCTGCGGTTGCGATCGCTACGTCGCGCCAGTCGGTGCCTGTCTCTGGCATCTCGGAGGAGTAGACCGCGCGGACCGCGTCGACGACCTCGGTCGGCTGGTAAGCGCGGCGCAGGCGGCCGTCGTAGGCTTGGAGCTTGGCGACCGTGTCAGCCTCATCCATGCCGGCGAAGCGGCAGTGCCACGATGCCTCCATGAGCCAGGTATGGATCCCCTCGCGTGGCGGCTCTGGGAATGCGGTCTTGCCGACCTTTAGCTTGATGCCTGACTTTTTGGTCGCCTTCGGGAGTTCGGGTGTCTCGGCTGCCGCGGTTGGCTCGAAGATCGAGGTGCGGTCGAGGTCGATCCACGCGCCGGGGTCGTGGCTGACGAACATCAAGCGCACCGGATCCTTGCATGCCTCGTCGATCGTGAGGTTGTGAGCGCGGAAGTGATTGCGTGCTGAGACGAACGCGGCGACGTGTTGATCTTTGGACGTGCAGATCGGGATTCTGGCGATGCCCTTGACGCCGGCGCCGGATGGCGAGACGAACGCTGCGACGATCCGCGGCTCGGCGCGAAGCATCTCGACGATCTCCTCGACCTCCCATCCGACGTTGTCGGCCGCGTCGAAGTCGAGTTGCAGGAAGCCGGAGTGATTGAATCGCCCCTCCTCGATCGCCTTCGCCCGGCGGCCTTCGCAGGTGCCGGAGATGCTGACGGCTGGCAAATCTTTCTTGGCGATCGAATAGCCGTCGTCGTCTCCGGCTGTGAGCGTGGATCGCAGGCGTTTGATCTTGGCGGCGAACTCGTCGCTGCGGATCGCGGTGATGAGATCTTCGAGGGTGGTTGTCGCCATCGCGCTCGGCGATGTCGCGGACTGGTAGAAGTCGATGGTCGGTTCTGTGGTGGTGGTAGTCATGTGTTTTGGTTTGGAGATATTCAATTCATGCGCTGGAGAGCGCGGACGGCGTGGAGCATTCCGCTCTGGGTGTCGGACTTGTCGCGGAGCGCCTCGGCGACTGCGTCGTCGATCGTTCCCGAGCAGATCAGACGATAGATCAGAGTCTCGGCGGTTTGTCTAGTCCGAATCAATCTGGCGTTGGTTTGGACGTAAGTTTCGTGAGAATAAGTCAGGCTGACCCAGATGGCGATGCGGCAGGATGTTTGCAGGCCGTCGATGCCGTGGGAGAGGCTGCGAGGATCTGCGACCCAGACGGCGATCTTGCCTGCCTTCCAGTCATCGAGGTCGCGCTCGTCGAACATCTTGGCTCCGCGGATCGCTGCGATGACGCGAGCGGATTCGTGTTTGAACGCGCAGAGGACGAGGATCGGCTC
>Ga0070748_1000526_pt1 | contig 18643 bp, 24 predicted proteins | sample VirMetDEL_Nov_12_FD_77015 | JGI IMG/M metagenome (GOLD analysis project Ga0070748, IMG submission 77015) | Aqueous microbial communities from the Delaware River and Bay under freshwater to marine salinity gradient to study organic matter... | ecosystem: Environmental > Aquatic > Marine > Coastal... | reverse complement strand
GCACGTTGTTGCTTGGGGTGGTAAATATACGGGTTGTCGTCGGGGTTCTTGACGTCCTCGAAACCGTAGAACAAGTGCGGGTTATCCTTACACCAACCTAGCAGGGTGTGATCGACACCGTTGTTGATACCCCACTCGATCCACTCCATGTGGTCAGGCTTACGGGCAGTGATGACGGTCATACGGTTACGGGCATGTGGTGGTAGCAGGTCGCCTACTCCTTCGGCACCGAGGTTAGTCGTCGCAAACACTACGCTATCAGGGTGTAACTCGTACGCACCTATCTTACGTTCGAGCATGAGCCGTAGCATAGAGTTCTTCACTGCGGGGTTGGCCTTGCCGTACTCGTCAACCATCAAGATGATCGGCTTGTCGAGGTGCACACCTAGCTCCTCGTTGGTGGCGTAGGACACATAGTCACTGCCAGCATCGTCAGACAGGGTAGCAAGTTTCGGTATGCTTATGTCCCCTAAGTCCTTGGTCGTGCAGTCGAAGTAACACGGCGTATGGTTCGGTAACTCTGCCGCCAGTGTCTTGAGTAGCGACGACTTGCCCGTACCCATGTGACCTTGGACAAGTATTGTTCGCTTGTTGCCCCCGTTACGGATAGCCGTAGTGATCTGATCGAGGTTTAGTGCGTACATTTGCTGTGCGTTATTCATGTCGTTCTCCTGATTGTTTTGTTAGTGCGTCACTAACTTTGTGTTGTGTTGTTTACATGTCCAGTGATGGTAGTGCCTTGATGACATCATCTACTGCACGTTTAGTTTCGGCGCGGAGGTACCCATCCTCGCGCAGTGCATCTGGTGTGATACCCCGTAGCGCATCGTCCAGCTTGAGTCGCAACGCTGACATCTGAGAGTCACCCGTCACGTTACACACCTCAAGAAGTTCTACTATGTCGAGCACATTAGACACGAGCGTATCCCGAAAGATTTTCTTCTGCTCGTGGTCTGCGTAGTCGAGTCGTTCGGACATCGAGGTCAGTGCCTTGTATGCACGTTGCCACACGTCCTGCATCGCGTTATGTAGCTGGGTCTCATAGTAGGATTGGTAGTGCTGTTTTACCTGCTCGTTGCCCTCATTGCCAACATCGACACGAAAGTCCCCCACTTCGGGTAGCGGTATATATGAGAACCGAAACTTAAACTTGTTGGCTATGCTATCGACGGACGGGTACTCATCACGTGAGAACAAGTCACCTAGCTTAGCCTGTGCTTGACTGATCTCCCAATCGTAAGCGTCGAGGAAGTTAGTCACGAGCCGTTGGTACTCGTTCTGCACCTCGGTCATAGACTGGTGGTACTTGAAATACTGAACCGTTGGCAGTAACCGCAGTCCCGTATCAGACCATGGCATTGTCATACCATAGTGCAGGTTACGGACGTTAGCGGTAAACTTCTGTACCGCGTCGAGTTCGGCGCAGTCTCCAAGTAGCTTCTTGTTTACATTGGCTACGCCAGATGCCGCATGGTTCTGCGTGGTAACATCTTTTGATGCACGCTTGTCTAGCTTACGTGCAGTCCATGTAGAGATGCTTAACTCTACTAGCATGGATGAAGATGCGATGGATGGTGCACTGGGTGCAGTTGGTGCTTCGTTATTTGTTAGTGCGTCACTAACATTGCTTTGGTATGTCATGTCGTTCTCCTGTATGACGTTTTGTGTTATTAAGGTTGTTGGTGGGACGCGAGGGGCGATGTCTACAATGTCAACACATAGAACTCCCACCAACACGTATATTATGACACATCTAGCGGGGAATGTCAAATGATACCAAAACGTGTTGAGAAGTGTAATCTTCTGTTGTTTAGTATACTATTCTGTGGGTGGGGTAGGGTAAGTATATGAAATCAAAGCAATATTCGTTTATTCGCTTTTTGACACATATAAGAGACTTGCGCGGAGGGCGGGGGAGAAGGGAAGAAAACGTAGAAAGTTTTGGTGGGCCTGTAATGTCGTCGCTCAATTTCATGGAAAACGAATAGTATATATATATATTAAGAATAGATAAGAATAGATACAATTAGATAGTTTGAAAGTGGCACGTTCTGCTTCTGCTTCACAGTAAATGATGGCTAATGCCACGAAACAACACTCTACGTTTTCGTACTTTGAAAAACGAATATTGCGAATATTTGACCCCCCTTTTCCGAACATTGCTTTAGAATCAAAGACTTGCAAGCGAATAGTGTTAGTGACGCACTAACACGCTCTGACGCAACGCGTCTCTAGGAACTGGTATCACCTTTGTTAGTGTCACACTAACAAGCTGTGGAGTGCTGTGCTCACCGCAACTGACGCACCGCGAACCGAGGAACTGGTATCAAAGCCTGCCAAAATGCAGGCGAAAAAAAACCCCGCCGAAGCGGGGCTGAAGTTAGTTGAATAAACTATCGACCAGTTGGGTAGGTGTGATGCAGGAATTGTATTCAGTCCAATATGATTGGTCCCAAGTCTCACAACCTAGTAAGAAGTTAATGCCGACGAATCCAAACATCAACCCGATAAATATAATGCCGACTGTTGCCAGTAACGCATCCCTCAATTTGTTAGCACGCATTTTCAATCCTCCGAAAAGATGGGGCGGCTTGCGCCGCCCCGTTAGGTTAAACAAGTTTCAGACCAGACTTTGCAAACTCAATCATCTTAACGATGTCAAACTTGACGTCCTCCGCATTCTGGCAGACCTTGATGATGTCGTTCAGATTGTCGCGGATTCGCTGTTCCGCTGTTCTGGTCCGTTGCGCCCCGCTGTCAGTCGCGCCGACATTCTCGCGCTTTTCCATCGCACGCTTGAAGTCATTACGACGTGCACCAATCTGCTGTTGCCAGTATCGCTTGGTGGTCTTTTGCGGATCGGTTAGCGACTTGGTGTTCTTTTCCAGTAAGGTTTGAACATTGGCCGCGAACCCTAGCACGATGGCGCTGTTGATACTGTTGAACAGTTCAGGCGATGCGGTCGATCCGCTGTCAGCCTTTTTAGGACTGATGAAGTCGGTTGACTGTATGCCATCAGCGGCCAATGTATCCAGCGCGCTGGTCATCGCCTTATCGGCTTTGACTGTTGCGCCTACTGCTTGACTGATACGTGCTATTGCGTTTTCACTTAAAGTCATGTCGGTTCTCCTATGTGTTGACATGTTAAAGGGTGTCATCAACCCCTCGCTGATGACAATTACACTATGCCAAACATACCATAACAAATCAATAGATAAACTGACAGGCTGGCACAAATAGTTAAACCTCGATAGGCTGTTAGTGACGCACTAACAAAATCAGGCATATTCGACCCCTACCCTACCCCCACCAACCACTTTAGCTTCGGGACTCCCCCAGTTCCTATGTATTACTAATTTACACGAACGATTGCCTATTTTTTGAGTTCGGGACCCCCACCCCCCTCTACACAGGAACACCCCCCGGTAGGAGTCCCAACATACTTGCATAAAAATAAATTATTGTGTATAAATCATAACTAACGGTTAACAGCCTGCGGAAACATAGATGACTTTGATGCTAAACCCTGAGATAGGCGTCCCTTTTTCGGATAAAATTCCGTATATTGACCTGCGTGCACGTGCAGAAGCGGCGTGTAATACTGCTATGCTACTATCCGAGCATGGATTAGACGTGGAACCTAACAAAGAAGACCAAGATACGGCGGCAAAATTGGCCTTGGCATACGCAGAAGACCCCGAAAAGACCTCTAAGAAAGTAAATAACCAGCGAGCAGCTAAGCTAACTCCCGCCTCACTCATTTTAACGGGTAATATCCTCAAAGAATTTGGGCATTCGGTGGTAGAGAGTTCAGTGCAGATACGACATCTGGTCACGAACAAACTAATTGACGAAACTGAGAACCCCGACCCCCGTGTACGCATCCGTGCACTAGAGCTTCTCGGCAAAATTTCTGATGTGGGGCTGTTTTCTGAGAAAACTGAGGTCACAATTACGCATCAAACTACAGATGACCTTAAAGAGCGCCTACGTGGTAAGTTAATGCGGCTTGTGAACCCTGAAGATGCAGAAGACGCCACTATTATTGAGAGCGATGTTATTGATGTGGACTCTGTATTAGGGGATGATCCAGAAAACGATGACATCGTAGAGGAACCCAATGGGTAAGCCCGTATTAGATTTCAGTGAACACGAAATTGAACAGATGCTTGCTAATCTGGACTCGTTTTCGCCTGATGAAGTAGCTGAAATTGACCGTATGGCTGACGAGTTGACCACGCGGAAATCAAATAAAGCTGCGTACGACGACTTAATTGATTTCTGTAAGCTGATGATGCCCGACTTTATTGTGGGTAAACACCACAGAATCCTTGCCGATATGTTGATGGCTATTGAGCGGGGCGAAAAAGACCGTGTATGTGTTAACATCCCACCACGTCATGGTAAGTCACAGCTTGTTTCTATTTTTTATCCAGCGTGGTTTTTAGGGCGTAACCCGAACAAAAAAGTCATGATGGTTTCCCACACTACCGATTTGGCTGTGGATTTCGGACGTAAGGTTCGTAACTTGATTGCCACAAACATGTACAAATCGGTATTCCCTACCGTAAGTCTAGCGCAGGATAGTAAGTCAGCAGGTAGATGGAACACACATGTTGGAGGCGAATATTACGCGTGTGGTATTGGGTCAGCTCTAGCGGGTCGTGGTGCAGATTTGTTGTTGGTAGACGACCCACACTCCGAGCAGGATGTCATTAACGGCAACTTCCAAGTGTTCGAGAAAGCCTACGAGTGGTTTACATTCGGTGCGCGTACTCGTCTGATGCCGGGGGGTCGTGTAGCGATTATCCAGACACGTTGGCATATGGACGACCTGACTGGACGACTGGTTCGGGACATGTCCCAGAACGATAAGTCTGACCAGTACGAAGTTGTGGAGTTCCCTGCTATACTGGATGTCCTAAACCCTAAAACTAATAAGCACGTGCAAAAGCCGTTGTGGCCTGAGTTTTTTGATTTAGAGGCGTTGCTGCGTACCAAAGCGTCAATGCCTACATTCCAGTGGAACTCGCAGTACCAGCAGCAGCCGACCGCTGAAGAGGCGGCGCTGATTAAGCGTGAGTGGTGGCAGATATGGGATAAAGAGTCCCCGCCCAGTTGTGAATACATTATTATGTCATTGGACTCCGCAGCAGAAACACACAACCGTGCGGACTTTACGGCGCTTACAACTTGGGGCGTTTTCTTCCACGAGGAAACGAATGCGTACAATATTATATTGTTAAACAGTATAAAGAAGCGTATGGAGTTTCCTGAGTTGAAAGAATTAGCTATGCAGGAATATTCCGAGTGGGAGCCTGATTCGTTCATTGTGGAGAAGAAAAGCTCTGGTGTAGCCTTGTACCAAGAAATGCGGCGCATGGGTATATCTGTATCGGAGTTTACCCCGCACCGTGGATCAGGTGACAAATTAGCACGTCTAAACTCTGTTGCTGATATTGTGTCATCAGGTATTTGTTGGGTACCTGCTACTAGATGGGCAGAAGAAGTGGTAGAAGAGATTGCCGGATTCCCTTTTATGAGTCATGATGACTTAGTGGACTCAACGGTGATGGCGCTTATGAGATTTAGACAAGGCGGGTTTATTCGCCTACCTACTGATGAGCCAGAAGAGCAACAATACTTCCGCCAACGTCGCGGTGGATTTTACTGAGAGGCTAGATTATGGCGATAGAAAAAGGGTTATATTCAGCCCCTATGGGTTTGGATGAAGAAGCGGAACTAGACGATAGCGCCGTTGCAGAGGGTGAAGCTCTGGAGATCGAGATTATTGATCCCGAGGCTGTGATCCTTGATGACGGTTCAGTTGAGATTACGTTAATCCCTGACGCCGATGATTCTGACATGCTAGGTTTTGATGGCAATTTAGCAGAGGGCCTCGATGACGGGGAGCTGCGCGAGCTGTCTGGAGATTTGCTTGGGTTGGTCGAGGCGGACATCGAGAGCCGTAAAGAGTGGGCCGACACATTCGTAAAGGGTTTAGACACCCTAGGCATGAGAACCGAAGAGCGCACTGAACCATGGGAAGGTGCCTGTGGTGTGTATTCCACAGTCTTGGCCGAAGCTGCTATACGTTTCCAAGCGGAGACTATGAGTGAGACATTCCCCGCAGCAGGGCCTGTAAAGGTCAAAATTATTGGGGAAGAAACCAAAGATAAGGTTGCAGCAGCAGAACGTGTAAAAGCGGACATGAACTATGAGCTGACAGAGCGCATGGTTGAGTACCGTCCAGAGCACGAACGGATGTTGTATAGCCTTGGATTAGCAGGTTCAGCGTTTAAAAAGGTTTACTACGATCCCAATTTAGGACGTCAAGTAGCCATCTATATCCCCGCAGAAGACGTGATTGTACCTTATGGTGCATCCCATATTGAGTCCGCAGAGCGCGTTACTCACATTATGCGGAAGACAAAGAATGAACTGAAAAAGCTACAGGCCGTTGGGTTCTACAGAGAAGTAGACCTCGGGGAGCCAGAACCGTTCCACACCGATATTGAAGAGAAGAAGGCCGAAGAAGGCGGCTTCTCTATCACAGACGACAGCCGTTTTGCAGTATACGAGATTCATGCCGATCTGATTATTGATGGTATTGACGAAGAAGACGACGACGAAATTGCTAAGCCCTACGTGGTTACTATTGAACGCGGTACGGGTGAGATTCTAGCAATTCGCCGTAACTGGGACCCAGAAGATGAGTTGATGCTGAAGCGTCAGCACTTTGTACATTATGTATATGTGCCGGGATTTGGGTTCTACGGGCTTGGCCTGATCCATATCATTGGTGGATATGCGAAGGCTGGGACGTCCTTGATACGTCAGCTAGTTGATGCTGGCACACTGTCGAACCTCCCCGGCGGATTGAAGTCCCGTGGACTGCGTATCAAGGGCGATGATACACCGATTGAACCCGGTGAGTGGAAAGATGTGGACGTGCCGTCAGGCAGTATCCGCGACAACATCATGCCGCTGCCTTACAAGGAACCTAGCCAAACACTGCTCGCGCTACTTAACCAGATTACGACTGAAGGTCGTAGATTGGGTGCGATTAGCGACATGAACATTTCGGACATGTCTGCTAATGCTCCGGTGGGCACTACACTGGCCTTGTTAGAGAGAACTCTCAAGCCAATGGCAGCAGTGCAGGCCCGTGTTCATTATGCCATGAAGCAAGAGTTTAAACTACTCAAGGCAATCATGTCGGAGCACGCGCCGGAAGAATATGGTTACCAGCCCCTACGAGGCGAGATAAGCGCACGTCAGGCTGATTACATGATGGTGGACGTAATCCCTGTCAGTGACCCGAATAGCTCTACAATGGCACAGCGAGTGGTTCAGTACCAAGCTGTGTTGCAGATGGCGCAACAGGCACCGCAGATTTATGACCTGCCACAGCTACACCGTCAGATGATTGAGGTACTAGGTGTAAAGAACGCTGATAAACTTGTTCCAACCCAAGACGATCTCAATCCTACTGATCCAGTCAGCGAGAATATGGATGCGCTAAACGGAAAGCCAATACGCGCATTTATTCACCAAGACCACGATGCACACATGGCTGTACACCAATCGTTTATGCAGGACCCTATGATCGCACAAGCAATTGGGCAAAACCCACAGGGCCAGCAGATTATGGCCGCGTTACAGGCACACATTGCCGAGCACCTTGGGTTCAGCTACCGCAAACAGATCGAAGAAAAGCTAGGTGCATCACTACCACCTCCGGGCGAAGATTTGCCAGAAGGTATCGAAACCGAGCTATCACGTCTAATGGCAGATGCTGGCAAGCAACTTACGCAAGCACATCAGCAGCAGGCGGCGCAGCAGCAAGCACAGCAGCAAGCACAAGACCCAGCAGTGCAGATGCAACAAGCAGAACTACAGATCAAGCAGCAAGAAGTGCAGCGTAAGGCTCAAAAAGATCAAGCAGATATGCAGATTAGACAGGCGGACCTACAGCGTAAGTCTCAGAAAGACCAAGCAGACGCCACGCTAGATGCTGCACGCTTGAAGATAGACCAAGAAGAACTCCAGATTGAGGCTGAAAAAGAAGGTGTCAAACTGGCTGCGGATCGACGCCGAGACAGCAACAAGCTGGACCTAGAGATAGCTAAGTTAATGTCGGGTAAAAATAATAGGAGCTAATTGTGGCAAAAACCGTCTTTGACGTGCTTACACAGAAAATCGACGAGGACATCTCGTCTGCAACGCAATTTCTTGCTGGGGGGTCTGCTAAAGACTTCGCAGGATACAAGGAAATTGTTGGCTTAATTCGGGGTCTCGAAGCCAGCAAACAATACGTAGAAGACCTCTCGCGTAACTATATGGATGAAGATAATGACTAATACTCAGACTAGGACTATTGCAGTCCCTGATGCACTAAGAAAAAAGATGGACGCCGAAGCTACGGCAAAACCAAAGAACAAAGAGCGGGAACTTACTAACGAGGAGTGGGAATCTCAACTTCCTAAACCTACGGGGTACCGTTTGTTAGTCGCTTTACCTGATGTGGAACAATACTACCAAGGTAGCACCCTCCTAAAAACAACTGACCAGATGCACAAAGAGTACATCATGTCGATCATGGGCATCGTAATAGACATGGGCGATGGGGCTTATACAGATAAAGAACGTTTCGCTGAAGGGCCTTGGTGTAAACAAGGTGACTACGTGATGTTCCGTATGAATACGGGCACGCGCTTCAAAGTAAACGGTAAAGAATTTAGATTGATGAACGACGATTCAGTGGAAGCGGTAATCCCTGATCCTAGTGGTATCATGGCTATATAGGAGATAACCCATGCCCTTTCAAAAAGTTGAATACGAATTTCCCGACGAAGAACAGAAAATCAAAGATATTGAAGTGGAGGCTTCTAGTGCAATTGAAGTTGATATTGGAGGCAAAAAAGCTAAGGCAGAAGCTAAACGAAACAAGGATGAACTTGAAAGTGAAGTGGATTCTGATGACGACGAATATGAGATTGAAGTCGTTGACGATACGCCGAAAGCTGATCGCAACCGTAAACCGTCTGATCCACCGGAAGACATAACAGACGATGAGCTTGAAGAGTATTCTGAAAAAGTACGCAAGCGTATCCAGCATTTTAGTAAAGGCTATCACGACGAGCGCCGTGCTAAAGAATCAGCATTGCGGGAGCGTGAAGAACTTGAGCGCATTACTCAGCAACTTGTGGAAGAAAACAAGAAGCTAAAGGGTAACGTCAACAAGAATCAGGCAGCGTTGCTTGAACAAGCTAAACGTAGTGCAGTGGTTGAGCACGAAACAGCCAAGAAAGCATACAAAGATGCGTATGAGGCTGGGGACTCAGATGGAGTTCTAAATGCACAAGAAAGCCTAACGAACGCTAAGATTAAGGTCGATAGGCTAAATAATTTTAAGTTACCAGCTTTACAGGACACAGAAACACCTGTTAAGGTGGAACCTGAAGTCGCCCCGCAGCAGATCGCGGTTGACGAACGGGCCGTAGCTTGGCAACAAGATAACCCGTGGTTTAACCAAGATATTGAGATGACGAGCTTTGCTCTGGGGTTGCACAACAAACTTGTCCAAGAGGGAATAAGCCCTCAGAGTAATAACTACTACGAGAGAATAGATTCTCGTATGCGACAGTTATTCCCCGAAAACTTCGAGGATTCGGAGGAGGTACAGAGGCCAAAGAAACGCTCAAATGTGGTTGCCCCCGCTACGCGGAGCACAGCGCCTAAGAAAATTAGGCTCACGCAAACACAGTATCAGCTTTCAAAACGCCTAGGGCTTACCCCCGAACAATACGCCAAGCAGGTTGCATTAGATATGAGGAAACAGTAATGGCTACTAACAGAATTGATCGTGAGCTAGAAACCCGAGAAAAAACGGTCCGTAAAAAGGCTTGGCAGCGTCCAGAGATGCTTCCATCTCCAAATCCCGAGCCGGGCTACGTATTTCACTGGGTTCGTGTTAGCACGCAAGGACAAGTTGACGCCACTAACGTATCCTCGAAATTAAGAGAAGGTTGGGTGCAAGTAAAAGCCGTAGATCATCCCGAAATTACACTTGTTTCTATCGAAAATGATCGTTTCAAGGACAACGTAGTTATTGGTGGTTTAATGCTTTGTAAGGCCCCCATAGAGTTAGTTGAAGAACGCTCTGAATATTACGATAATCAGACTCGTTCTCAGATGAACTCCGTGGATAACAACCTTATGAGAGAAAATGACCCTCGTATGCCTCTGTTCAACGAACGGAAAACGAAGGTTACTTTTGGTAATGGAACTTAAATTATAGGAGCTTAACATGGCTTATCCATCTGTTAACGGCCCTTATGGGCTAGTTCCGGTAAAACTGGTAAGCGGCGTACCTTTCGTGGGCGTAACTCGTCAATATGGTATTGCGAGCAATTACGGCACGAGCATCTTTTATGGTGATGCCGTCCAGTTAGTTACCGGAGGCACCGTTGAGCGTGATACTGCTGATGCAGCAATGACGCCAATTGGTGTATTTCTTGGTTGTACTTATACTGATCCCGTACTGGGCTATCAGTTGTTCAGCCAATATTACCCAGCATCTACCGTTGCATCTGACATCCAAGCTGTTGTAGCCGATGGTACCGATCTTCTGTTTAAAGTTGCGGTGTTGTCTTCTGCTGCTGGCGCTACGCCAGTTATTGGAGACCTCGCGCTTACAGACATTGGTGCAAACGTCGCAATGATTAACAATGCTGGTGACACTGCTACTGGTAATTCTAGGTGCGGTATTTCCGACACGACTGCTACAACAAACACACTGCCTTTGCGTATTGTGAGCCTTGTAGCGGAAACCAAAAACTCATCCGGTGGTTACACTGAAGCACTCGTTAAATGGAACGCAGGGCATCAGATGAATAACTTAACTGGCGTATAGGAGGGAATAAATAATGGCTATTTCACGCGCCCAGCTCCTTAAAGAGCTACTTCCCGGTCTAAACGCATTGTTTGGGTTGGAATACGCAAAATACGGCGAAGAGCACGCCCAAATTTTTGAAACCGAATCCTCAGATCGCTCGTTTGAGGAAGAAACTAAGCTATCAGGTTTCTCAGCAGCACCTGTCAAAAACGAAGGCTCAGCCATCGAATATGACAATGCTCAGGAAGCATGGAGTGCACGTTACGTTCACGAGACAATTGCGATGGGGTTCAGTATTACTGAAGAAGCCATCGAAGATAACTTGTATGACTCACTGTCTGCTCGTTATACGAAAGCATTGGCTCGTGCCATGGCGTACACTAAGCAAGTTAAGGCTGCGTCTATTCTTAACAACGCGTTTGCTGGTAACACCTATGGTGACGGCCAAACTCTTTGTTCGACAGCGCATCCACTTGTTTCTGGTGGCACCAACTCGAACCGCCCAACTGTCGCTGCTGACCTTAACGAGACTTCTCTTGAAGCCGCCGTTATTGCAATCAGCCAGTGGACAGATGAGCGTGGCTTGTTGATTGCTGCTCAGCCCAAGAAACTCATTATCCCGTCAGCACTGCAATTCGTTGCAACTCGCTTGTTGGATACTGAGGGTCGCGTAGGCACTGCGGATAACGATATTAACGCCATCCGCAATAACGGTTCTATCCCTGAAGGATATTCCGTTAACCACTACCTGACAGATACCAATGCTTGGTTCTTGATGACTGATGTACCTAACGGCCTGAAGCATTTTGTTCGTACCCCGATGTCTACTTCTATGGATGCAGACTTCGATACTGGCAATAGTCGCTACAAGGCTCGTGAGCGTTATTCTTTCGGGGTCTCTGATCCTCTCGGAATTTACGGTTCACCCGGTGCGTAATTAAGGAGGGGGCAAACTATTGCCCCCTTTCTTTTTTTGTGTTATAAAATACTTATCCCTGACAGTCGCATGGTGCGGCTGACATTTGCCACGACAGGAGATTCTCATGGCTCTATCTACTTTTTCGGGACCAGTCCGTTCAAATAACGGCTTTCAGGTTCCCGTTGTTACAACTGCCAACTTGCCGACCGCTGCGAGTACCGCAGTCGGAACCGTTTATATGGTTAGCGACAATGGCGCAGGCGATAACGAATATTGCATAGTAATTAACACTGGCGCTGCTTGGGTTACTGCTGTTGGTGCCGCCCTTAGCTAATAGGAGGCTGGTATGTCTAACTCTGATGTTCAATCTAAACGCGTTACAACAGCCGCTTCTCTTGGCGTAGGCCCTGCACGTATTCGTCAGGTCCAAGTGTTAACCACAGCGGGCGGTGCGGGACGTTTAACTATTACCGATGGTAGTGGTGGATCGACTGTACTAGACCTAGACTTTTTGGCGTCTGACTCTCACTCAGTAAACATTCCTGACTGGGGTATTCGTTGCCAAGACGACGTGCTTATCACTGCTATGACCAATATTAGCGCAATGACTGTCTTCTATAGCTAGGGGGTACTTATGCGGTGTTATTACAAGTCTGGTGGCAAAATAGACAAAGCCAGTATGGGCTGTAATAAACCCCGTCGTACGCCTTCGCACCCCAAAAAGTCACATGTGGTAAAAGCATGTGATGGGGGCAAAGAAAAAGTAATTCGTTTTGGTGAGCAAGGTGCTAGTACCGCAGGTAAACCTAAACAGGGTGAGTCTGCGCGTATGAAAGCTAAACGAAAGTCGTTCAAATCTAGGCACGGTAAGAACATTGCTAAAGGCAAAAGTTCCGCCGCGTACTGGGCTGATAAGGTGAAGTGGTAGCCATGCCTGTAAAATCCAAAAAACAACGCAAGTTTATGGCTGCTGTAGCAAACAACCCGAAGTTCGCCAAGAAAGCTGGCGTTTCAAAATCTGTAGGAGAAGAGTTTATGAAAAAGAGCACTAAGAAAATGATGGGTGGCGGTATGACTGCACCCGCTGGTGGAATGGGCGCTATGGGTGGAGCACCTATGGGTGGAGCACCTATGTCCGAAGAAGAAAAGCGTAAACGCGCTATGATGGCCAAAATGGCTGCTGCTAGTGCCGCTGGTGGTGGTGCCGCTCCTGCTGCTCCAAGCATGGGTATGAAAAAAGGCGGGCAGGCTAAAGCATACAAAAAAGGCGGCAAAGTTCGCGGTTCTGGTTGCGCTACAAAAGGTACACGCGCTGCTAAAATGGTGACAATGAAAGGTTCCTAATGCGTAGGTACTACAAGAAAAGCGATTGCGGTTGTGGGTATAAAGCTGGGGGCACGGTTAAAGATTCGTGCTATACCAAGGTAAAGTCACAATACAAAGTGTTTCCTTCAGCATACGCGTCGGGAGCAATCGCCAAATGTAGGAAAGCAAAAGGTAAGAAATAATGGCAGTTCGCAAGACAGAGAAAGGTGCGGCACTTAAACGCTGGTTCAAAGAGGACTGGAAGGATGTGCGTACTGGTAAGGCTTGCGGACGTAAAGAAGGGGAATCACGCGGGACACCTTATTGTAGACCGTCGAAACGTGTAAGTAGTAAAACTCCTAAAACAAGCGGTGAGATGAGCGCGGGTGAAAAGCGCAAAAAAGTAGCCGAGAAAAAGAAACTGGGGCAACCTGCGGGTAAACCGCGTAAGGTATCCCCAGCAAAGCGGAAGGAGAAGAAGTGATGGAAGTTTTCCAAAATGGTAGGTTCTCTACAGGGGAGCCAGTTTACCAGATAGGCACAAAAAATGCCGATGGTGGATACGACGTTGTTGTGTTTGCGTTGATGAGCAAAGCGGAAGCAGAAGCAAAGCTCGCAGAAATGCAGCCCCCTGTTAAAGTATCGGAAGCACCAAAAGCACCAAAAGCTGCTAAGAAGGCTGGGAAGTAACAATGACGACATCCGGTACCACAACGTTTAACATGGACTTCACGGAGATCGCTGAAGAAGCGTGGGAGCGTGCGGGCCGTGAAATGCGTTCGGGGTACGATCTACGTACTGCTAGACGGTCTATGAACTTGATGACTATTGAGTGGCAGAACCGTGGCATTAATATGTGGACAATCGACGAGGGTACAATAAATCTTGTCGAAGGTACGTCCGCATATGTGCTACCTGCGGATACAATAGATTTGATGGAGCACCAAATCCGTACGGGTGCAGGCAATGCGGCAACGCAATCTGATCTTACTATAAGTCGTATTAGTGTAAGTACCTACGCGTCTATCCCTAACAAGTTATCTCAGGGTAGGCCAATTCAACTCTACATTGAGCGGCTACGTGACGCGCCTGTAGTAAACGTGTGGCCTGTACCAGATAGCGACAACTACGTTCTGTATTACTGGCGTATGCGTCGTATTGAGGACGCTGGAAGTGGTGTTCAGACTTCAGATATGAACTTTCGATTCTTGCCTGTATTAGTGGCAGGACTTGCGTTCTATATTGCTATGAAGATACCTGAACTAGTTGAACGCATTCCTATGCTAAAACAAGCATACGAAGAACAGTTTGAACTGGCTGCTGGGGAAGATAGGGAAAAAACCTCCGCACGATTTGTGCCTAGAATAGGTAGGATGTAGGATGGGCAATAGGTTTGCGTCAGCTCGTAAGGCCCTCGCACTTTGCGATGTTTGCGGATTTGAATACAAACTCCGCGAGTTGCGTAGCCTTATTGTTAAAGGTCGAGACACGAATATAAAAGCGTGTCAAGAATGTTGGAATCCCGATCAACCACAGCTACGGTTGGGAGAGTTCCCTGTAGACGACCCGCAAGCTATTCGCAATCCTAGAGTGGATACAAGCCTTGGGGTATCAGGGAACCAAAGCAGTAGAGACATTCAATGGGGTTGGAACCCTGTTGGTGGGGGGAGTGATCCATACGGATTAACCCCTAACACGTTACTTGGTACTGGATATATAGGCCAAGTTACGATAAACATTACGTAGGAGTGACAAAATGAATGTTTTTGGGATGAAAGAAGTAAAAGTTATCAAGGATAAAGGCGTGCGCCCCTGTGGACACGGCCCTAAGCCTGATATGAAAGGGGTCAAAACTACGGGTATTAAAATTCGTGGTACTGGTGCAGCTACAAAAGGGACTATGGCTCGCGGGCCAATGGCGTAAAACATGAATTATACCGAGCTGAAAATAGACATCCAAGACATTTGTGAAACTACTTTCACAGATGACCAGCTCGCTATGTTCACGCAACAAGCTGAACAGACTATATATAACACAGTTCAGATTCCTGCGTTGCGGAAGAACGTTACTGGCACGCTAACCTCTAGCAACAAGTATCTATCTATTCCGTCAGACTTTCTTTGGTCTTATTCCTTAGCTGTTATTGATGATTCGGGGGAGTATCACTTCCTTTTGAATAAAGACGTCAATTTTATCCGCGAAGCGTATCCAACTCCTACATCTACTGGGTTGCCGAAGCATTACGCATATTTTGACGACGATTCGTTTATCCTTGGCCCAACTCCTAATAGTGGTTACACTATGGAACTACATTATGGGTACTACCCAGAGTCTATTGTTACCGCTGGCACTACGTGGTTAGGTGACGAATTTGATTCTGCGCTATTAAACGGGGCGCTTGTTCAGGCAGTTCGTTTTATGAAGGGTGAGCAAGACGTTGTTCAGATGTACGAAAGACTGTATGTCCAAGCAATTAAACTACTCAAAAATCTTGGGGACGGTAAACTTAGAGAAGACGCGTATCGTTCTGGTCAAGTCCGCGTCCCAGTACAGTAAGTTAGGAGATAAAAAATGGCAATTTCGCAGGCAATGTGTACTTCTTTTAAACTGGCCCTTCTCGATGGCGAGATGGATTTCAGTTCAGATACGTCACAAACATTTAAAATCGCTTTGTATACTAGTGCAGCTACCCTTGGTGCAACTACTACAGCGTATAGTGTAACCAATGAAGTATCTGGTACAGGGTACACAGCAGGGGGTAACACCCTAACAGTTGTAGCGCCTACTACTTCTGGCACCACAGCATATTTGGATTTTGCAGATACTACGTGGGCTACAGCAACTATTACTGCTCGCGGGGCGTTAATTTACCAATCAGGCGGGACTAATCCTGCTGTTGCGGTTCTTGATTTTGGCGCAGATAAAACGTCTACGGCGGGTGACTTTACTATTCAGTTCCCAACCGCGAACGCATCTGACGCTATTATCAGGATTGCTTAGGGTGATTAAATGCCGTCTTCTACTACATACGTAGGCTGGGGTAGAGCTGCTTGGAGCCAAGGCTCTTGGGGCACTGACCTTATAGTAGTAGAAGTTGATGGTGTTTCAGCTACAGGCGCAGTTGGTACTGTATCTGTTGTCGCTAAAGCAAATGTTTCCCCGAATGGTGTAGAAGCTACTGGGGTTTTAGGAACCGTTTCTGTTAGTGGAGCGGCTACTGTCCAACCATCAGGGCTTGAAGCTACTGGTAATATAGGGACAGTAAACGTAGTTGCCGAGGCTAATGTAGCGGTAACAGGTAACGAAGCTACAGGCGCTGTTGGTGCCGTAGCAGTAGTTGCTGGAGCGAATGTATATCCGTCAGGGGTTAGCGCCACTGGCAATGTTGGCACCGTAGTTGTTACGGGCACTGCAAATATCTACCCTATAGGGGTAAGCGCAACTGGAGCCGTTGGCACCGTCTCTACTACTTCCGACGCAAATGTGGCGGTTTCTGGGCTATCAGCTACAGGTACAATCGGCACTGTCTTTGTAAAATTAGGTATAGTAGAGCGGGTAACTGGAGTTTATGGACAAACACAACTAGGTACTGTAGTAGCTAAAGCTAACGCAGATGTTGTTGTAGTAGGTGTTCAAACAACAGGATTTGTTGGCGGAGTTAATGTTTGGGGAGAAATTGATGACAATCAAGACCCTAACTGGCAAAATATTAGTGGCACTCAAACGCCTTCTTGGGGTAACGTGTCAAGAGAACAGACTCCAGATTGGGAGGCTATAGCCGCATGAGGTTAATTAAATGACAACGCAATATACACCGATTCTTAAACTTGCTCTTCCTGTAGAGGGGGAACTTAGCGGCACATGGGGGGATGTAGTTAACGACAACATCACTTCTATGATTGAACAAGCCGTCGCAGGGCGTGCGGTTATCAACTCGTGGACGGCTAACTCACATACATTAACTACTGCGGACGGCCTCACTGCCGAATCTCGCTGTGCGATGCTGGAGTTCACAGATTCAGGAACTGCGCTTACCGACAATGGTATTGTTGTTTGCCCTACGCTTTCTAAGATTTACATCGCCAAAAACAACACGGGTAATGCCCGTGCTGTAACGCTCAAGACCGCCGCTGGTACAGGTATTTCTATTCCACAAGGTAAGGCGATGCTTTTGTTTTGCGACGGTACAAACGTCGTAGAAGCTGTCACAAACATTAACTCTTTGTCTGTCGGAGACTACACGGTATCTCTTGCTGGCGCATTAACTACTGCTGGCGCATTAACTACTGCTGGCGCAAATGCGTTAACCTTGACAACTACAGGCACAACCGACGTAACTTTTCCGACTACAGGCACACTTGCTACTTTAGCGGGCGTTGAGACGTTTACAAACAAAACACTTACATCTCCGACTATTTCATCTCCTACACTTACTGGTTCTATTACAGCTACTGACGTTACGATTTCTGGCGACACCATAATTGGTGATGACCCCGCTGACACGTTAACAATTAACGCTACTACTACGTCTGATTTGTTGTTTACCGATGATACGTACGATATTGGTAAGACAGGTGCTACACGCCCACGTGATTTGTTTTTATCTCGGGATGCCGTATTTGGCGGCACACTAAGTGTTTCAGGTAATACTACGCTTACAGGCGCAGCGAATGTAGTTGGTAACTTCGCAATAAATACTGACAAAGTTCAGGTTTCTTCCGCCGATGGCAACACTACAATTGCAGGTACCCTTGGCGTTACTGGCGCGATTACCGCTACTGGTAATCTAAATGTCGATACGGTTAACGAAATCACGGCTGCTGGTGGCGTAACGATTGATAGCGTTTTGTTGAAAGACGGTGGTATCACGCTTGCAACAGGCGTAGCGGTTGACGCAATTCTTGACCAAGACGATCTAGTTGGAGACAGTGCTACTGCTTTAGCCACACAACAGTCCATCAAGGCTTATGTTGACGCACAGGTTGGCACGATTGACACCCTTGCGGAAGTGCTTGCTAATGGCAACACAACTACTACTGACCAAAAGATACAGTTCCGTGACACTGGCATCTACATCAACTCAAGTGCAGACGGACAACTAGACATTGTAGCTGACACTGAGATTCAGATTGCTGCTACTACAATTGACATTGACGGCACCATTGTTGCTACTACATCTACCGACCAAGCGTTCCCCTTAACAGTTACCAATTCAGATGCAGATTCCCATACGTACATTAAATACTTAGACCAAGGTGGTCAGTATTGGACAACAGGCATTAACTACGCCAGTAATGATTTTGTAATGGCCTATGGTGGTACTAACGTAGCAGTTTTTGCTAATGCAGGCGGTTTAACTGTTACATCAGCCGATAACCTCCCACAACTAACCCTTATTTCTACAGATGCAGATGCCCTTGTTGGGCCACAGCTAAACCTTTGGAGAAACTCAGGTAGTGCCGCTAATGGCGATTTAATTGGGCAGATTACTTTTACGGGTGAAGACTCTAATTCTGTT
>Ga0070748_1000523_pt1 | contig 18784 bp, 20 predicted proteins | sample VirMetDEL_Nov_12_FD_77015 | JGI IMG/M metagenome (GOLD analysis project Ga0070748, IMG submission 77015) | Aqueous microbial communities from the Delaware River and Bay under freshwater to marine salinity gradient to study organic matter... | ecosystem: Environmental > Aquatic > Marine > Coastal... | reverse complement strand
GAAAACAATGAAATTAGCACTTATAGCACATGATGGAAAGAAAGCCGATATGGTTTCTTTTGTAATGAAACGTTTAGATTTTTTTAAACGTGATGATGTTGAAATCGTAGCAACTGGAACTACTGGAAATGTAATTACTAACGCTGGGGTAACTAAGGTAGAATTAGTAGCAAGTGGACCAATGGGTGGAGATGCTGAAATTGGAGCAATGGTAACACGTGGTGAAATTGATGGGGTTATATTTTTTAGAGATCCACTTGATAAACACCCACATGATGTTGATATTTCAATGCTTATGCGTTTATGTGATGTCCATTTAACCCCACTTGCAACCAACTATAAATCAGCTCACATTTTGGTTAAATATTTTAAAGGAAAGTAAAAGGCTTCCGCGCAAGGACTTGGTTCCCCGAGGATTTGTTCGTATATTCACGGGGTAATAAGGAAATAAAAATAAAGGTTATGACAAAAAGAGAAATGCAAAGACTCCATAGAGAGCAATTTTTTACAGCAGTTTGTGAAAAATATCCAGGAACCCAAATTGATGGTGATATGGGTGGTAGATGGAACATTTCAATGGAAAATGGTTTTAGATTTGACTTAAGTAATATTAGTTATGGTGGTCAAATTGATTGTTATGAGATTCGAGGATCCGAACAATATGAAGCAGGTCAAATTTTAGAAAAAGAACTTCAATTACTTTGGGATCAATTAAAATAAAAGTTATGGATAAAAAAATGGAAAAATTCATCATCAATTACCTTCAAAAGAATTTAGATGAATCAGAAAAAATGTGGGATGAGAAAACACCACGAGCTCAAATTGTAGGATTTCTACAAGGTACTATTAAATCATTAATTCAAGGTTTAGAAGAATGACATTTAAAGAAACTTTATTAGCAACTATTGAAGATAATCGACTAGAAATGTTGATACCTTCCCGAGAATACTCCGAAGAAGAACGCGTATACATGCGTGGTTATAATCAAGCGCTGGAGGATATGCTTGATGATTATGACAGCGAATTATACACAATAAATCACGATAAATACGAATATTCATTAAATTGATAAACATATGAACCCAGTAAAAGAACATTTTTTAGAAAAAGCAAAAAGCACCGAGATACTTGATATTGTAGAATGTATAACACGAGCTGAAGATCATGGTTTGTTGGTAGAAGTCATTTACACAGCATTAAAAGAAATGAAGGACTTTCCAAAATCTTCACCCCTACTTGCTTTGCAGATAGCTACAGAAGATTGGGATATTTAAAAATTTTTTCGTATATTATACACAAATAAATAATAAGTTATGGTAAATAAAGATTTAAAACTAGAATTAATTAATGAATTGGCATTTTTGCTAGAATTGCAACACAAAACTTGGGCTTATCACCCAAATAATCCAGATGCTAAAAGTATTGTAGATGAGTATGCTCAACTCCAAATGGATATTGAAGCAATTGAAAAACAATTAGAAAAAACCGATTAACTCTAAGTAAATAGGGGGAGTAAAACGTAATATCCTAAGAATACAATCGACGGATTGCTTAGGTTGGGACTCTGATGCTGTAAGCGCGCTATAAGGAGTGAAGCCCCCTTAATTTGCTACTGTGGTGGAATAGGTAGACACGAGGGACTTAAAATCCCTTGAACAGTAATGTTCGTGCGGGCTCGATTCCCGCCAGTAGTACTAAAGAGAGGTAGTGAAGCTGTTAGGTTGGCACCATTGAAAAAGGGTTTATAGTAAGGCCAGCAAACCAGAAACCCCGAAAGACCCGAAGTCTCTCTTTTTTATGGACTCATAGCTCAATTGGATAGAGCATCGCCCTTCTAAGGCGACGGTTATAGGTTCGACTCCTATTGGGTTCACATTTATAAATTATTTGAAGGGAAATAGCTTGGCTATTACCCTTTTTTGTTTTATATTTATAACCACAAACATTTAATTTTTCTAGTATGGGACATTATGAAGATTCATTTCACGAGATTTATGACCAAATAAGGGTTAAAGGTGTAAAAGATGATTTTGAAAAACAATTAAGTAAAATGAGTCGCCAAACCAAACACAAATATAAATCAACTAAAGAAATGTGGGAGTATGCCTATATGAGAGTTACAAGTTCAAATCATGAATACAAAAGTAAATAAAGTGGGATTAGAAAACATTTTTGAGTTATTTTCATCTAATGAAGATTTAGATGGTGAGAATGATGAGGTTCATATAGATTTTACTCAAACCCCAGTGTACTGGATTGGGATGTATAAAAAATTAGTATTAAATCATATTAATTTTAATAAAAAAGTTATAAAATTCTTTAAAGAATCAAATGAAGAACTTGACATAGTTGATGTAGCAAACGCGGGTGAATTTGTAGTCTATAACAGGGCGTGGCATTATATACAGAATGTAGATATTAACGTTAAAGAACACGTAATAGCCATAGAAAAATACCAAGATGAATATTTAGATACTGCTCTTAAATTAGGTATCCATTTTTTTGAAGAAAGTGAAGAATATGAAAGATGTGCCCTTCTCAAAACTATTCTAGATAAAATCGAAGAAATCTCAAATTAAAATTTGGATACCAGAATTCCCCCACGTAACTTCAAATCACAGGTTTAGGAAAAAAGGGATAAAGGGAATGGGGAAATAAGGAGATTAAGATAGGTTGGATATACGGGGGAATGGATGTATATTGATACATCATTAAATATTAAACATATGAGAAATAAAGAATTAGTAGACAAAAGGTTTACACAAATCGATGGAAAGTTGAAAGTATTAAAACATCAACTTGGAGGACAATCTAGTAAAAAAGAATTTGAATTAACACTTAATGATTTAGGTGATATAGTAGAAGATCTAAAATCTATAATCGAAAGAGATTTAGATGCAATGAGAAATGGGTAAAACATCCAACATATTAAAAGGTTTATCATTTACATTAGTATTTACACTAATATTTCCATTATGTGTAACTTACATTTTAATTACAAGTTTAATAAATAAATAAAAGTTATGAAGCTAACAGCAGAACAAATCCAAATGAATTGGGTTGAATTTATGAGTAATATTGATACTTATATTTCATCTCCACGTAAAGAAAAATTAAAATCATTCTATGAGAAATTTGAAGATCGCATTTCTCTTATGCCTGCTTCCCATAAAAAAGAATATCATTCTGCCTTTCCCGGTGGTTATGTTGACCATGTTAATAGGGTAGTTAAGGCTGCTTTATCTATGTCTGCTGTTTGGGAAGGTTTTGGGGCCGATATGTCTACTTTTACTACTGAAGAATTAGTATTCTCGGCTATTAATCATGATTTAGGTAAAATGGGTGATTCGGAACATGAATCTTACATCCCCCAGACTGATAAATGGAGAAGAGATAAATTAGGTGAAGAATATATGCATAATAAAGCTATTGCATTTGCTGCTGTTCCAGATAGAGGATTATTTTTACTTCAAGAACATGATGTTAAATATACATTTAATGAAATGATGGCTATCCAAACACATGATGGTTTATATGATCCAGCAAATGAGAAATATCTAAAATCATTTATGCCAGAAACTAAACCTAGAACTTCATTACCATTTATCCTACATCAGGCAGATATGATGGCAGCAAGGATAGAGTTTGAAATTGAATGGTTACCTAAATTTAAGAATAATGTGGATACTAGCAAGAGTAATTTTACATTGGGTAATGAGAATAAAAAAACCCACGTTAATGCTGCTAAATCAAAAGCATTAGGTTCAATTAAGAGTGAAGGTTTAAAAAATTTATTAGATAATTTATAATGGAAATAACTACAATAATAATTATATCAATATCAGTTTTAGCAGCTGTTTTATTATTTACCACTCTTAATTTATTACGTAAAAATGAAAGAGCAGAAGATATAGTAGTAGGTTATCTAATATATTTGGATCAAATATCAAAGGTTATAGAAGCTTCAGATGAGAAATTGAAAAAAATTGATCAAAAAGAATCATTTAAAAGTGATGATGAAATTGGTTTTTTCTTTGAACAAGTAAAAAAAATTCAAGAGATTTTAAATGAATTTAAGTTAAAGAAAATTGACTAATTTAAAAAAACATAATGGATTCTATAATTAGAAAGCATAAGAGCAAACCCCAATCAAGAAGATATTTTACAAAAGAGACGGAGCAAGCGATTGTTAGATACAATCGCTCTTCTGACGCAGAGGAAAGGAGTGATATTTACCAAGAATGGGTGCATTGGCCCTTTTATAAGTTAACAGAAAATATTATTCATACTTTTAAATTTTACCATACTGATGGTGTTGAGAATTTAGAAGATTTACAACATGAAATAATTACATTTTTACTCTCTAAAATTCATCTATTTAACCCTGAAAATGGAGCTAAAGCTTATTCATATTTTGGAACTATAGTTAAACGATGGTTAATTGTTTATAATCAAAAGAATTATAGTAAAAAGGTCACAAACGTAAATATAGTAGATTTAAGCAGTTATTCTAATCTAGATGCAAGCTCCCCAGGATTTATTGCATCTTCAAGAATGGAAAAAGAACTAAATTCTATTATGAAAGATGAAAATGAGGATTTTGATGGTGATGAATTAAGTATTAAAGGTTATACCTATAAAGATAAATTATCAGTATTTATAGACAAATATGTTGAGTATTGCACAGACAATATTTATGAAATCTTCCCAAAAGAATATGATGCTTCTATAGCCGATGCTATATTAGAATTATTTAGAAAAAGAGACAATATTGATATTTTTAATAAAAAAGCACTTTATATTTTTATTAGAGAACAAATTGATGTAAAAACTCCAAAAATTACTAAAATTGCTAATGTTTTATATGCAATTTTTAAAAGAAAATATTTATTTTACTTAGAACATAATCGGTTCCCAACCGACTAAATTTCCCTTAATGATATTTATAATCAAAAACTATGGGACAATTAGATTCAATTATATTTGGTGGGAAAAAATTTTCGGATATTTTAGAAGAAATTTACAATAACCAAAAAAGAAAAGAAGCACAAGTTACAGCTCTAATAAGTGAGTTAAAACCTTTAGTTCAAGAAATTGGTGATGCTACTCTTATAGTACCTCTTATTAAAGAATATATGGAGATAGGAGTTAAAAATGATGAACAACTCATTAAAATGGCTACTATAATTCAAAGGGTTATTAATAATAGTACAACAGATGATGGTAATTTTGGAATTTCAGAAGATGAAAAAAATCAACTATTAGCAGAAATGGATAAATTACAAGCTGAAAAAGATAAAGAATAATGGCAGTAAGTAGGGTAACTGGTGGATCTAAATCTACATCTAAGGGTGGTAGTGGTAAAGGTGGTGGTGTATTTGCTGCTAGAGTAACTGCTATTATTTTAGATGATGTAACCCACCCAACAGCATTTAATAAACATGGTCAATGGGCTAGTATAGGAACTATATACTGGGCGTCAGTTGGTCAAATTACAAATAATAATGTAGCCCTAGAAAATAATATAGCTAAACCTTTATTTCCTAATGATAAAAAATACCCTTTAATAAATGAGGTAGTTTATTTAATATCATTACCAAATGCTAATAATGAAACTTCACCAAACCAATCAACATATTATTATTTTCAACCTATTAATGTGTGGGGTAGTGTACACCATAATGCTATCCCTCAAGCTTTTACAAATACAACACCATTATCTCAACAACAATCAAACCAACAAGTGGAGGCAGGAACTCCTCAAAAAACATCAACAACTCCAACTACTATTAATTTAGGCCAAACTTTTGTAGAAAAACTAGACATTTCAAATATACAACCTTATGAAGGAGATGTTATGTACGAAGGTAGATGGGGGCAAAGTTTTAGATTTGGTTCTACAGTAAATAATTCAAACATCCCAAATACATGGTCTAGTGCTGGTGAAAATGGGGATCCTATAATAATCTTAAAAAATGGTCAACATGATGATGGGAAAGATCCTTGGGTACCTCAAATAGAAGATATAAATAAAGATAAATCAAATTTATATTTAACGACAACCCAAAAAATTCCAATTGAAACAGCTAGTACTAATTATAAGGGTTATAGTACACCACCAACAGCCCCTAATGAATTTGTAGGTGAGCAAGTAATATTAAATTCAGGACGATTATTATTTAATGCAAAAAATGATTCCATATTATTAAATTCATCAAAAACAATTAATTTAAATTCATTAGAAGATATAATCATTGAAACACCTAAAACGGTAATTCAATCAGGGGAAATTCATTTAGGGGATAAATCATCTTCAGAACCTATTATATTAGGAAATAAGTTTTTAAATGATATGAGTAAGTTATTAACTCAAATTATTGGATTAGCTACAGCATTACAATCACCCGTAGGTAGTGGTGTTCCGTTTGTACCAAATGCTGCTATACCAGTTCCAGCAACCCAATTACAATTGCAAGCAAATCAAATGCTTAATAGTATCGAAACATATAAATCTAAAGTAAGCACTAGTAAATAATGGGATTAGAAAAACTCGTAATAAATCAAATTACAGGTGCAGCTAAAAATGCATTTAAAATGTCCATTGTTATAGATGCAATGAAAGATCAAGTTATTGATGAAGTTGCAGGAAAGATAGAAGAACAAGTCCCAGTCCCTTTACCTTTTGATACTAGAAGTGTAATAGGAGGAAATGTTCCCTTACCTGCAGATTTATTAACCCCTGAGGTAATGCAAACTGTCCCAGAAATATCTGAATCACAAAGAGCAGAATTACTAACAGTTTTAGATAATTTAGAGACTCAACTTAATGGGTTAATTGGTACAAAAAACAAATTACAGGGTGCTTTAGATACTTTAAGATCACCTATTACAACATTAGAGAAATTAGCTGATACTTTAGGTAAAGTAATTCCTACTTTAAAAACGGTTGTAACAATTATTAGAAATTTACCTCTACCTACAGCAGTTCCCCCAGGTGTAGGTTTACCTGCTACGGTTCTTAATAATTTCTCCAATACTTTAGATGTAATGAAAGTAACTATAGATAAAATAGATGGTCCTATTTCTGTAGTTTCAGAGGGTGTAAAAGAAATTGTAAAAGTAATAACTCCACTTTTAGGTAAATTAAAACTTTTAGATCCTATATTTGCCCAATCCCAACAAATAATAATTTTTATAAGAGCTTTATTACTTTATGGTCCAAATGCTTCACAACAAAATATAAATGAAGTAGCATCAGATGTAAATGGTAGATCAACAGCAGTATTAGATGCATCCGCTGGTCCTTTAAATTCCTCATCAACTGGAGAGTGGAGATTAACATCTCCTGTTGATGGAATTGGAGGTGGAAATGGGGGAGGTGGAAATGGAGGAGGTGGAAGTAGAGGTGGTGGTGGAAACGGTGGTAGTGGTAATAACCCCGCACCTTTTACTGGAGATGGACCACCAGATGGTGTTCCTCCAACTCCATCATCTCCATATACTGATGGTAGAGGTTATACTTATACTTTCTTTTCAGATGATAAGGCCTACAGTGATTTCTTATTAGGATTATTAACACCCCCCGTTGTAGGAGATGGGTTAATTTATAGAGGATACCAATTGATAATTGAAAATGATCCTTCAAATAATTTTCCCTTTCCTTCAAGAAGAATAAAAGCAACATTTACTTTAACATCATCTGATATTAATGCAAATGATGCTTCAACTAATTTTGCTTTAAGGCTTTTAGGAAGTGTATTATATAATCTACCAGATGAAGATTATTCGTTTTCATCTTCAGTTCAAGTATTAATAAGCGAAGCGTATTATGAAATAGATAGATTTGTTGAAGGAAAACAATCTCTTCAAAGCGTAATAAATAATGAATATATATATGATAGCAATGGTGTTGCTATAGGTAGAATACCTGGTAGACTTGGATTTACTTATCCATGGATAAGCTACACCAGTGATGGAGGAGGTAGTGGAACAGGTACAGTTGCAGGTACAAGTGTTGTAGGGGATGCAAGTTTTGGATCATCAACGCTAGCTCCATTTCAAGGGGGTGCAGCTATTGATGCCGTTAATAATGCAGGTAATTGGTTTGGACATTCATCTAAATTCCCAAGAATATTTCAAACTTATATTGATAGATTTCCTAATGATACTTATTCTCCAATAGTATCAGGATTTAATATTTTAATAGAATCAGGAATTAACACTACTATAGGTGGTCAATTTAATATTGGTTCATTAAATGCAAATAACCCAGCAACCTTATCTCCAACCGTTGGTATTACAAATGCAGGAAGTGTTGGTTCAAGTACCGGAGCAGGAAGTGTTGGTTCAAGTACCGGAGCAGGAAGTGGTAGTTCAAGTGGAGCAGGATCAACAGCACCACCAGAATCTACATCAGTTCCCCCACCTCAAGGAGCCTTTTATCCCTTTAATGTAGCTGGAGGTTATCCTGGAGAATTGAGAAATTGGCAGGTTCCTAATTCAAACCCAACAATTTACCAAACATATAGGTATGATTTCGTAACTCCTTATACATTGTTTGGTAAATATTATGTTGCAAAATGGACATTAATATCCACTCCACCCTCAGGAAAAGGAGGTTAAGGTAAACTTGGATACACTAAATATTTTTTATATTTTATTATATAAAATCTATTAAAGTATGAGCTCTCAAATTCCAAAGATTATACATCAAATATGGGTAGGGGATAATCCAATCCCCGATTATTGTAAAGAATTTCACCTAAAAATGAAACAAATGCATCCTGATTGGGAAGTAAATTTATGGGGTAATGAAATATTTACTACTTACTACCCTAATGATCCATTTTTATCAAATTACAGAAAAAATGCTGAATTATACAAATGGGCATTTATTGCCGATAGAATTAGATTATTATTACTTAGAGATTATGGTGGTGTTTACGTTGATATAGACGCTGAGCCTATTAGATCATTTAACAATATTTTATCTAAATTAGAACCTCACCATACATTCTTCTCAGGTCTTAAACCAACCCAAGAAAATAATACCTTATTAGATTGTACAGTTTATGGATCTGCCCCAAATTCAAGAGCAGTTAATTTATGTTTAGAAACGTATGATGATATAAATTGGGCTAATGGATGTAAGATGTTTAGTGATGCTTTAATAGCGCATATGGACACTGATATAGCGCTGTTTAACTATAAATACTTCTATAATTGGGAACGAGATGATCCCCACACTATAGTTTTACATGATGTTGAAGAAACTCGACTTTTTAGTTGGGTAAAAGACGAAGAAGACAAAACCTGGTAATGTATTAATTATATTCCATGCAAAAAAACAATTAATTTAATATTTATAACAAAAAATGAAATCTACAGAACTTAAAAATATGATAAAGGAAGCCGTAAGAGAAGCTATTCAAGAAGAATTGAAAGATATTCTTTTAGAAGCTGTTAAGGCTCCAAAAGCATCTACTGTAGCAGTTGTACAAGAATCAGTTGCTCAAACACCAATCCACCCCCAACAACCACAAATGAATGCTGAACAAAAAAGAGAAGCATATCAAAATATTTTAGGGGAAATGGGTAATACAATGACAACTAATAATGTTCCTCAAAAATTTAATCCATCAGGAGTTGATTCTGTTAATGGTGCTTTACCCTCAGGAGAAGTAGATATGTCCCAAATAGCAAATTTAATGGGAAAAAGATAATTTAAATGGCTCAGATATTAGCAAATAAAATCCCAATTGATTCCAACCCTAGAAAAGCGGTTGGTTTTGGATTTCCTATAAATGGAGATGCTGTTTTTGTACCTACATATACTACTAGGGATCAAATTAAGGCTAATTTAGTTAATTATTTATTAACTAATAGGGGAGAAAGAGTATTTAATCCTAATTATGGAGCTAATCTAAGAGCCCAAGTTTTCGAAATAATTAATGAAGATAATTTAGATAATTTAGAATCTATTATTATTGCAGATATAGGTGAACGTTTTCCTTTAGTTGAGGTAAAACAAGTTGAATTTAATCCTGAAGAAGATAGAAATATTTTATTTTTTACATTAAAATATACAGTAGTATTATTAGGATTTGAAGATGAAATAAATATAGAACTTACATAATGGCTGAATTAAAAAGAGACATCAGATATATTGATAGAGATTTTAATGATTTTAGAAATAAATTAATTAATTATTCTCAAACTTACTTTCCCGACACTTATAATGATTTTACTCCTGATTCTACAGGAATGTTATTTATTGAAATGGCTTCTTATGTAGGAGATGTTTTATCATTTTATTTAGATAATCAAGTACAAGAAACTTTTATTCAATATGCTCGTGAAACCGAGAATTTATTTAATATGGCTTATATGCTTGGTTATAAACCTAAAGTAACAACAGCAGCTAGTGTTGATATTGATTTTTACCAACAATTACCTGCAAAAACAAGCGCAAGCGTAATAATTCCTGACTTTGATTATTCTCTTTTAATTCCCGAGAATACTACAGTTACGGCTAATAACGCAAGTGAAACTGGATTTTTAATTGAAGATGTAATAGATTTTTCTTCTTCAAGTTCATTAGATCCAACCACAATTTCAGTATATCAAATATCAGGAGCTACTCCAACTTCATTTTTAGCTAAAAAAACACGAAAAGCAATATCAGCAACAATTAACACTCAACAATTTAATTTTGAAGCACCTGTTAGATTTGATACTGTAGATATTTTCGACTCAAATATTATTGGTATTTTAGATTGTATAGATTCTGATGGGAATGAGTGGTATGAAGTACCTAACTTAGCACAAGAAAACGTGTTTGATACTATTAGAAATACTAATACAAATGACCCTAATGTAGCTGATGATGGTAGTGGAAATGATGTTCCTTATCTTTTACAACTTAAATCAGTTCAAAGAAGATTTGCAGCTAGATTTACAAATACAGGTTCAATACAACTTCAATTTGGTGCTGGTAATTTTGGAGATAATGATGAAGAAATTATCCCAAACCCAGATAATGTAGGTTTAGGTTTACCATTTGAGAGAGATCAATTAACAACTGCATTTTCACCTTTAAATTTTGTATTTACAAATACTTATGGAATTGCTCCTTCCAATACAACTTTAACTGTAAGATATTTAACTGGAGGGGGTGTTGGTTCTAATGTTGAATCTGGGGTTTTAACCGGAATTGATGATACTAATATTAGATTTATTAATTCTAATCTAGGTAACTCAGCATTAGCTAATGAAATATTTAATTCAGTATCAACAAACAACCCAATAGCAGCTGATGGTGGTCAAGATGGAGATACAACTGAAGAATTAAGACAAAATGCTTTAGGTAATTACCAAACCCAACTAAGAACAGTAACTAAAGAAGATTATTTAATAAGAGCAATGTCAATGCCCTCTAATTTAGGAGTAATAGCAATGGCTTTTGCAGAACCCGTTAAAGTAGGTGAGTATGAAACTGGTACTTTACCTTCAATATTAGATTTATATGTTTTATCATATGACATTAATACAAATTTAAAAACAGCATCCCCAACATTAAAAAGAAATTTAAAAACATATCTTTCTGAGTATAGGATGATAAATGATGCTATTAATATTAAAGATGCTTTTATCATTAATATTGGTATTGAATTTTCTATAGTAGTAAGACCTAACTATAATAATAATGAAACATTAACTAAATGTATAACAGCATTAACTACCTATTTTAATATTAAAAATTGGCAAATAAACCAACCAATTATTCTACCACAATTAAGTGTTCTTTTAGATAAAGTTGAAGGTGTTCAAACAGTTAAAAATTTAAAAATAGATAATTTAGCAGGTGAAGCTTTAGGATATAGTGAATATGCCTATGACGTTGTTGGAGCTACAATTAATGATGTAGTTTACCCATCAATTGATCCAATGGTTTTTGAAGTTAAATATCCTGATACAGATATTAAAGGTAGAGTAGTACCACTATAATAAAAAAATAAAATGGCAGTATATAAACTTTTCCCAACTAAAGATGCTTCACTTTACAGTGAATTTCCTAGTACTAATACCGGGTTAGATCAAGTATTAGAAGCTTCTACATATTTAAAGAAAGGTGTACCTTATGTTTGTAGATATTTAATAGAATTTTCAACAACAGAAATTACAGATATACTTAATAATAGGGTAGGTGATTCCTCATTTGCTACTTATTTAAGAAATTATTCAGCCCTAGTAACTGCTTTAAATACAGATTCTAAATTAGAAGTTAAAACAATTTCAGGTAGTTGGGATATGGGAACCGGAGTATTAGGTTATAACCCACCAGTAGAAAATGGATGTAGTTGGGTTTGGAGAAGCTACTCAGGTTCAAATGCTTGGGTATCTACCGGCAGCGATTCATATGTTAACCCCGTTTACTCACAATCATTTAGTTATGGAAGTACAACGGATATAAATGTGGATGTTACGCCATCAATTCTATCTTGGTATAGCGGTTCAATTCCAAATGATGGTTTTTTAATTAAACAACCGGATGCAGTTGAATTTGTTCAAAATCCAAATGTTGTAACTACATTTAAATACTTTTCAATTGATACAAGTACAATATACCCCCCATCATTAGAATTTAAATGGGATGATTATATATTCAATACTAGTTCATCAACTAATACTGTTTTAGGATCTGCTGAAGCTTTCATATCAGTTTATAATAATGAGGGTACATATTATTCTCAAAGTGTAGCTAGAATGAGATTAGCTGCTATTCCAAAATACCCCTTACAAACATTTAGTACAGCATCTGAGTGGACTACAAATTTCTACTTACCAGAAAACGTATCTCTTTATGCAATTAAAGATACGACAACAAATGAATTTGTAGTCGATTTTGATTCTGATTATACAAAAATTAGTGCAGATTATTCATCAAGTTATTTTGATGTTTATATGAATGGTTTAGAACCTGAAAGGTATTATACAATTCTTATAAAAACTGTATTAGATGGTACTACTAAAGTGTTTGATGAAGATATAATGTTTAAAGTAGTTAACGGATAATTATGGCAAGATACTCAGGTGCAAACCCAAATAATCAAAATATATTTAGAAATCAAGGATCTGGATCAGGCTCAGGTAGAGGCGTTCAAGGCATTATCACCAGTGTAGGTTCTGGTGGAGGAGGTGGAATGAAATACCCACCTGCACCACAAAAATTTGATTTTCAAGGATATGAAGCAAATAAAAATGCTCAATTTAGGGAAGAACAACTAGCCCAAATTAGAAGACGAAAACAAGAAGAATTAGATGAAACACAAAGTACTAGAGGATATGCTTTTACCATAAATGGTCAAATTGTAGGTGAAAATAGATATGTAAGTTCCCAAAGGGGTTTGGGAGCAAGAGGTTCTTCGGGAGTAGGATCAGGAATCAATCCTCCACCTTTAAATATACAAGGTATTCCAACTCCACCTATAGTATCTGGTCCTAAACCTCTCCCAGTTCCTCTTAATGCACCAAGCAGTATACCCAATAGTACGGAAACAACAATTGAAAGACCTGCGGACCCATCAGAAGTTGCTTTTTTAACACCACTTTCAATTGTAAACTTAACAAAAGAGGTTTTTGATAAATCATCATTTAATGAAACATTAGATATTGCCTTCTCCCAATTAGGACCAGAAAATCAATTAGATCCATCTTTCTTTGATGTTAGCTTGGCTACGCTAGAAGATTTTTGGACATTATATGATAAATTCTTTTATGATATTCCTAAAACAGGTCCAAACTCACATGAGACGTTGGCTCAAACAAGTGGAGAATATGCAAACTATGAATTAATACAAGAACAAATACAGGCATTATTAGACGAAATTGCAGAAATAAGAGAAGAAAATGTAAACCTTAGAATTGAAAATGTTGATTTAACTGTGTCTGGATCAGTAGCAGAAGCAGATGCAGCAGCGTTACGAGCAACGGCACAAACATAATTCTGAAGTTTTTACAAATTAAAATATTTATAGATAAATGGCATTATTACCTACAGCATCAGTTACACTAGCAGATCCTAATTTTATAGGAGATGGGGAAGGATTTGAACTTTCCTCCCAAACCATTATACCTAATGCTGAAATTGCAGCCACCTTCACCCCGTTCCAGGATTCAATGGAGGTTTGGGTATATGATAATAATAATAATCTAATTGGGGGAAATCAAAATTTTCAAAACTATACACTTGTTGATTCTCCTGGTAGTGGAGAAGAAGTAAATGGTAGTACTAGTGAATTAAAACTCAACCCCTCAGAAGATGCAAGGGGTTTAGGTTTTGATACTGGTAATTTAAATCTAATTTATAATTTTACAAAACCCCAATTAGGTACTAGTACAGATCCTAGTTCTCAACTACAATACTATTTAGCAGAAATATCATCTGATAGAACAGAATTAAGATTAAAATCTAATTTTATTAGTAATGATATTATATTATCAACATATTATGCATTTAAGGCTCAATTAGATGAAAATAATTTTGCTGATGAATTTTATTTAAATTTTGGTTCAAATCAATACCAAGTAGGTATAAATTGTATAGTAGATACATCAACTACTAATTTTTCAATTTTAGTAAAATTATATGATGCTTTACCACCCCAATATTCATTAGAGGATACTTTATCAGTAGTTACTAAACCTGCAGAATCATTAGCATATAGTGTTAATTTTCCATTTATAGATACTACTCCTGATGATTTTACTTATATTAAAGGACCTAATTATAAGTTAGAGGTAAACCAATTTTTAAATAATTCCACAAATTTACAATCTAAAAATGAATTATTACAGACTGATTCTTCCGGCTCCTCAGATCAACTATCAAATATCCTTAATAGAAAAGGTATAACTTTAACACCTAATTATTCATATAATACGTTTAATGAGTTTGTTAATTTTTCATCTGCCCAAAAAAGAATAGAAAATTTTGTTGAAAAAGTAACTCAAATCCAAGCTTATCAATCAGATATAAATACCTTAGACGGTATTGGAGGAGAAACATCAGAATCCTTTACAGTATCTTCTAGTATAGCCTCAGCTTATACTAATATTCAAAATTTAATTACTAATTTTGATGGGTATGAATATTTTTTATATTATGGAACAGGCTCATCTTCATACCCAAAAACCGGATCAGCATACCCATTTGAACTATTACCAACAACCGATGTAAGTGTTTCTGTATGGTTAGGTAGTGATGTAGAAAACTCTCAGTATTATGGAGGTATTCAACTTTCAGCTTCATTATATGATTATAATAATCAAAACTGGCTTTACTATACAATACCAGAATTTATTAGAGATAATAGTGACAATAACCAATATCTTGAGTTTTCAAATATGGTGGGTCAACATTTTGATGAAATATGGTTATATACTAGAGCTATAACTGAAAAACTTAATACTACTTCTCAATTAGAAGATGGTGTCCCTTTAGATTTAGCCGATGATGTTATTACATCTTTAGGCTATACAGGATTTGGAAATAATTTTAACGATCAAGATAATTTTATAGGTTTAACGGGCGAAAATAATGGTTCTTATGTTCCTCCAACAGGTAGTGAATTAATAACTAATTATATTGCTGTTAATAATGGTCAAGTTGTTAATTATTGGGATCCAAATTATTCATGGGAAAATTACGTATCTCAATTACAAGACCCAGGTTTCCCATATGCAATAGATAAAGTAAGTAGTGAAATTTACAAACGTCTTTATCACAACATGAATTACCTGGTTAAGAAAAAAGGTACAATTGCAGGTTTAAGACAACTTATTAATATTTGGGGTATACCAAATACAATTCTTCGAATTAATGAATTTGGGGGTAAAGATAGAGATAATTCTGATGATTATGATTTATGGTATAATAGATATAGCTATGCTTATACTCCTGTTTCTACCCAAAATGTAGCAAGTTCATCTGTTGTATTTCCTTGGATGCCCTTAGAGAGAAATCACATTGCGGATGAGAAAAATATTGTTCCTGATAGTTTCCAATTTAGATTTAAAACTACAGGTTACCCATCCTCATCTTTTGCAGGTGACTTTTTTACCCAATCTTTAGCAGTCAAAAAATCAGATGGGGATGATACATCAACTGATTTTGATTTTGGTATTTCATTATTTTATGACCCACCTACAACAGGTTCATACTCAGGTTCAGCATCTAGTGAATATGAGAATTGGGGTAATATGAGATTCTACATATCAGGTTCAGCTGCGGATGGTGGTACTATTGCGTCAGATAACATATACCTTCCATTCTTCGACAAAGGTTGGTGGACAGTAATGTTACAACGAAATCAACACGTATCTGCGAGTGATAACGATAATATTACAACATATACTTTATATGCTAAAAACACCATCTCTAATGGTAATGATGGAGCTCAAATAGGATTTGAAGGCTCAGCTAGTTTTATTAGTGAAACAGGAGCAGGTGTGATTCAACCTTCATATAATGAAGCTTGGAATAAATTTGGTGTTACAGCTGCTGATGGAATTTATTTAGGTGGATTTATTTCAGGTTCAACTGTAGGAAGTGAAACAACAGGATTAGCAAGTAAAATACTTTCAGGTTCTTTACAAGAATTTAGATATTATTCAAACGATATACCAGAAGCTACATTTAATGATTTTGTAATGAACCCTGAATCAATTGAGGGTAATGCAGTTACAGGATCTCAAAGATCATTTGATATAGTTAATTTTAGAGCACCTTTAGGGAATGAAATGGAGAGTATGTTTACTTCATCATACAGTTCTTCATACTCAGAATCAATGCAATCAATGCACCCTGCAGTTCAAGGTCAAGCACCAATATTAATTACAGGATCATTTTGGAACCCTACAACAGAAACAACATCAAGTGAATATAGAGTTTTATACTATGAAAATTCTTCACTAAGAACATTTAGTAAAACAAATACAGAAGTATACTTTTTAGATCAACCAGCTATTGGATTTAGAAATAGAATTTCAGATAAAATCCAATTAAGAGATGGAGATGATTATGGTAATATCTTATCAAATAGAATAAGTATTCAACAAGATTATCAAATTAGTAGAAGTTATACTGAAAATATTAATAATTTAGAGGTAGCATTTTCACCTCAAGATGAAGTAAATGATGATATTATTTCTTCATTTGGATATGGAGTTATAGCAACCGCAATTGCTGATCCTAGATTTGTATCATCATCAGATTCATATTACCCTAAATTAAAAGAAATTGCAAAATCTTACTTTGAAAAATATACAGAAGGTAATGTTTATGATTATTTAAGATTAATTAAATATTTTGATAATTCTATATTCCAAGCAATTAAATCATATGTTCCTGCTAGTACAAATGTTTCTACAGGTATTGTTATTAAACAACATATGCTTGAAAGAAGTAGATTTCAACCTGTACAAATAACAGAAGGAACACAAGTCGCTACTACACCTTCAGGTGCTTTAAATACTCCAATTATATTAGAAAATATAGTAATATCAGGTAGTATAGATACTATTAACCAAGAAGCACCTTCAGGAAGTACAGGAGGATCAGCAAATAAATTTAATTATTTAGACAGTTCATTTTTAGTAGAATCCGGAGAAGATCAAGGAAACCCACATGATACACCTTTTGGTAAGGTAGTAAATACTCAATCATATAAAATAATAAATGATACTGTGTTGGGAGCAGTAGAAGAAACTATAGATACCCAACATGAATTTTATGATGGTATATTTAGTGGTAGTGAAGAAGTAGTAACTTCTCAATCATTATTTTATAATCCATTTTCAAAACAATCAAACATAAATGTACAATATTTTACTGATGTTATTAACCCCTCCCCAGAACAAACATTAGGGTTAATTGCTGGAGGTTTTAACCCAGGTTTTATATCTTTAGAGTACTTAAGTGGTGGGGGTGTTCGATTAGAAGATGGTATCCTAACATATGCAACTCTCCCAACCTTCCCATTAACAATAAATAATGTTGTAGCAACATCATCAAATTTCACAGCAGATTCATTAACATTTAATATTACATTATTAAGTGAAACACAAATTTCTCCAAATGCAATTGAAGTAGTAGATCCAGGAACCGGTTGGGATGGTACTTTACCAACTACCATTACCTTTTCATCAGAATCTTTAGGAGCTACTCTCAATGGTGGTGATGATTTTCGACTGGTAATTGAGAATAATGGATTTCCTCCTGAATTACCGGAATTAATTAATACTGGAGGAATTCAACAATATACTGAAGGTTATGCCTATAATGGAGCTTCTAGTGATAAAGTAGAACTTGCTAATGGTTACAGATATATACCATCTTCGTCACTATTAGTTGCAACAGCATCTATTTTAGATATACAATATATTCCTAGAACTGAAAATAGTATTGGCAATGGTTATTACCAAGAACCTTCAACCTTTAATGTATTATCAACTCAAGTTGTTTCACCTACACCATACACTCAGGCACAATTGATGCAAGAGAGTAACAGACCAATGATTGTAGGATTATGGAAAAATAGATGGGGTTATAAAGTTGTAGAAAATTTCATAGTTGGAATATATGGAGAAGCAGCAACAGAAAAAGAGTATGTTTTTACAGATTTAAGTGGGAATGTGGTTTATGACTATTCTCAATATTGGCAAATACTTGCTGATCAAGGGATTACCTTAAATGAAATCTACCAATCACCTGATGAATATATGG
>Ga0070748_1000522_pt1 | contig 18790 bp, 18 predicted proteins | sample VirMetDEL_Nov_12_FD_77015 | JGI IMG/M metagenome (GOLD analysis project Ga0070748, IMG submission 77015) | Aqueous microbial communities from the Delaware River and Bay under freshwater to marine salinity gradient to study organic matter... | ecosystem: Environmental > Aquatic > Marine > Coastal... | reverse complement strand
CTTTACTGGCAGCACAGATGAAGTAGTATTAGCTAAAGTATACCTACAAGGCGACAGTTTAAGCGCAGGAGTAGCTTCAGCAGCTCTAAATAATAACTTTGGATCTTCTATAGAGCTACAAGCTGACGTAGAAGTAGGAGGAGAGGCTCAAACAGTTGTTAACGGAATAGTTTCAGGAGCATTTTTTATCCCAATTAACGGATTCTTTTCTACTGATATAGCATGGGTTATACCAAAAGGAACTACGATAGCATTATCATATACTCCGGGGTCAGGGAATACATCATGGTTAGTTACAACTACTCTAGAAGCTACTTTAATAGAAAAGGATTAGAATGTATAAAATAGAATGGGCTGAAATGAAAGCATTTATTAGCAGTAATCAGGCAGAGTTTAAATTTTTAGAAATGCCTAATGATTATATAGTAGTTGCTAGAGACTCTTGGTTTGAATTAGAGTGTTATTTGACTAAGACTAATCCAAGAAATCAAGATCAAATTGACTTTGAGGACGACTTTAAAGCTCTAGAAGAGAAGCTTAATAAACCAATGAAACAGTCATCATTCACTTCAAAAGAAGAAAATGGATTAAAACTATTTACGAGAACTCACGGAGTACCATACGATCTAGAAATAGGGTTAGGTAACTGTGACTTTGTAATACCATATAATCAAGTAAAATTTAATGCACTTGAAATAGTAGGGTGTGAAAAAGGAGATACTATAAGTCTTCAAATATTAGATTCTGACTCGGGTATAGTATCAACAGTTCCTAATTACATGTTAAATCAATTTGGATTCTCAGTAGGAGTTCCTGATGGATTTTATGTTAGAGAATCTAAATATGATGCAGATCTATTTTCTGGATTAAAAATTAGAATAATGTACGAGAGTATATCGGCTAAGAAGATACATATAAACTATATACTACATGAGTTAAAATAATGAGAACAATAACGATAGGGTTTTCAAAAAACTCAGATAATAAGATATTCTCGGTAGGGTTGCAAGAATATATGAACAGGGACTATTCTCACTGTTTCATCAAGTTTAACACAAAGCATCACCTAGGAGATGACGCAATATATCACTCAAGTCTTTCGGCAGGAATAGGGTATATGAGTCAGACTATATTTGAGGAAGATAATACTATAGTTATGTTATATGAACTAGAAGTATCAGATGAAGTATATAAAGAGATAAAAGAAGCATTATTTAAAGTATGCGGCAGAAAGTATGGACTTATGCAGAATCTAGGGATACTTATAGTAGATTTACTAAGAGGTGTCGGGATCAAAGCTAAGAACCCATTTGTAAAGGGCGAAAACTGCTCAGAGATGGTATATAGACATGTTCTAGCTAACTTATTTCCGGAGCATAAGTACGATCCAGATACAATAACGCCAAGTGAAGTAGAAGATATATTAAATAAAGTAGCAAAAAGGGTACTATAATGGAAACTAAAGAGGAAAGATTAGCCAGAAGAAGAGCTGAGTTTGCCAAAGGGCAGAAAAGCTTCACATCATCAGAGTCTAATGTATTCGACAAATCACTATCTAATAACGATAAAATGACTGTAACTAGTCCGGCAGCTAGAGAAGCAAAAGTAGAAGCTTATAGAGAAGCCAGAAGAAAGATGCAAGGTAAACCTGCTGAAGTTATAGGGGATACTCTAGATTACGGAAAACTTAGAAAAGAGATGGGAAATATGAACAAAGCAGCTCCTTCTGCAACCTCTCTTAGAGCCGGAATAAAGCCATTATCTAAAGGACTTAAAGCAATACCTATAATAGGGACTCTAGCAGCTCTAGCAGGGTCTGAGGACGCGTCAGCGGCTATTCCGGGACTAGACAGTGCAGAGAGCGCAGGTATGTCAGGAGCTGATGAGAATATGATGATGGCTGAGATTCAAGGTAGAAAGGACTACGGCGAGTCACAAGCTGCAGAAGATGCTAAAAAGAACAAACTAGCTGTATTAGCTAAGTTAGCGGAATTAAAAGGAAATGAGTAAATAATTAATACACAATAGGTGTAAATTAGCAACTATATACTAGAGGAGATACTATGTCTAAAATGAAAATTAAAGAAGATTTACTAAAAATGCTTAGAGATGAGATGATGGAAGATCATGAAGAACGCGAGTATGCGAAGCCTGAAGCTAAAATGAAAGCTACTATTATGGCTGATTCTAAAGAAGGTCTTATTGAAGGTGCAAAGAAGATTCCTGATGCTTTAGAAAAAGCTGAAGAGTATCGTAAAATGCGTTCAAGTATGAATAAAAAAGATAAAAAAGAAGACTAATAGAAATTAAATAAGGGGCTTATATGTCAAGAATACTAAATGGTGATGCCATGATTAACTCGGCGCGTAGACGCACGATGACTCCCGATGATACTTCTGCATTTACTGACCAAGATATATTAGATATTCTAGATGAGGAAATGAACGCTCAAGTTTTAGAGAAGCTCAAAGTACTTCACGGTGATAACCTGACAGTAGCTATAGACATTCCTAGAAGAGAAGATGGTACTTATGAAATACCTTATAGAGCAGTAGGAAATACTTTAAGAGATGTTTCAGTAATTCAAGGTGAAGTAGCATATGAACTATCACAGATTAGTATATCAGAATTACCGGATCATTCGTACTCTACAAACTCTAATAGCTATTTAGAGCTATTCTACATGGAAAACAGTACAATTAGACTAGTAAATCCTACAAGAGCTTATACGGCTATTAGAATGCGTTTTATGCTACGTCCTAATGTTTTAACTAAGCAAGAAGAAGCAGGAACTATCTCAGATATCATAACTGACGATCTAGCAGGTACAACTACATTAGTATTATCTAATGTTGGTAGAAACTTCGTAGCAGGTGTAGAATATGATGTTATAGGGGCAAAATCTCCTAATAAGATTAAAGCTTTCGATAAGCTTCCAACAGCAGTTTCAACAGGATCTTCAGGATCACTAGTATTTAATACTGCAGATTTATCAAACGAATTAAGTGATATCAAAAAAGGTGACTTTGTTTCATTGGCAGGAGAAACTCCTGTTCCTAATATACCAACAGAAATGCACCCTTTATTAGCTCAAGCAGCAGCAGTACAGCTTCTAGAATCAACAACTGATACAGAAGCTTTAAACAATGCTCAAAAGCGTATGGATAAGATGGCAGCATCTATTCAAACACTAGTTGATAATAGAGTAGATTTCGCACCAAAGAAAATAAAGCCGAGACATTCAGCATTATCATCTGCTATTGGAGTTAGGCGTAAAAATAGAGGAAGATACTAATGGCTGAACAAAGAGCTAATATAATAAAGAATACCGGACTAATTACACATGGTTCGGAGCTTTCTCGTCCTGAAGGGTCGCTTAACAAGGCTAAGAACGTCAACATAGACGAGGACGGAGTTGTAACTCCTAGGCGTGGATTTAACGACTTCAAAGGTCCTACTACAGGCGCAGAAACTACATCAGCAATAACTAAGCAAATATTTGAATACAAAGATAGTATCATTAGACACTATCAAGATAAGATAGAATATCAAGATAATAACGGTGACTTTCAAGTAGCTAATGGAAGCTACACTGAGATTAGATCCGGCTACAGAACAAAACAACAAGAAGCAAGCTCCAACTTATATTTCACTACAGATTCAGGCATTAAAAAGATGTCAGTAAAGAATAGATCATCTTTGAATCCAGATATGATCTCAAATGCAGGTGGACTTAAAGCAGGATATGCATCAGGAGTTATAATTCCTACAGTAGGGGGATTTTTACCTCCAGAATCAAAAGTAGCATATAGAGTATTATTTGGAACAAAAGATCCAAGTGGTAATCTTATCTATGGTGCGCCAAGTTCTCGTACCGTAATTACAAACTTTAGCACAGACGTTTCAGAAGGTGAGCAATCTTCAGTTACAATGACTCCTTTAGCAGATGATGATATACAAGATGGTGATTACTTTAACTACTCAACTTTAGGTCAAAAATATACAATATACTTTGACACTACCGGAGCTTCAGCAGTTATCCCTCAAACATCGGATACAATTGGAACTACATATATAAACGTAAATGTAACAGGTAATGCCTCCAATGATAATGTAAGTGCTGCTATTTTAGCAAATACAATGGGATCTAATATCCCCGGAATTGAAGTAACTTTAAGTTCTAATATTGTAACAATAACTAGTACAGAGGATGGAGATCAAACAGATATATCTTCGGCTAAACTAGCTGATGGAAATTTAAAACCTTCAGGAATATCTCCAATAAAAATAACAGATGGTAAAATAGCTCAAGGTGATAATGCGACCGTAAGAATTACAGGCGTTATTCCAAATGATGCAACGGTGGACTACTTTTACCAAATATATAGAACTGGTTCAATTTCAGTAGCTTTAGGACTTACGATTAATGATATAGATCCGGGTGATGAAATGAATCTTGTTTATGAATCAGGATTAACTACGGATGAAATAGCAGCAGGAGAGTTCGAAGTTACGGACACTACACCTGATAGTTTTAGAGCCGAAGCTTTACCTTTATATACAAATGAAGTAACAGGTGAAGGGATCTTACAAGCAAATGAACAACCTCCAATAGCACTAGATATCGAGCTTTTCAGAAACTACATGTTCTATGCTAATACGAAACAAAAGCATCAATTAACATTTACAGTTGTTTCTGTAGATGATCTTATATCAGGATCTACAAGATTTATCGTAGGTAATGAAAATACAAGTCGCTACTATACTTTCGTAGGTAGTGCTGAAGTTACAGATGTAACTATTACAGGAACTCCGGCAGATGGAGATTCTATTCTTATGAGTTCTTCAAGTGATGAACGTGAGTACTATGTCTGGTTTGATGCAGTAGGAAACTCATCAGGTGATCCAGATGTTACAGGAGCAATAGGATATAGAATTGATATTTCAGATACTATCACTCCTACAAATGACGAGATAGCTTCTAGAATTGAAACAGCTTTAATAGATGTTGTTGATTTCTCACTTTCAGTAGCTTCAAATGTTATAACAATTACACACACAAATAACGGCTATACAAGCGGAATAAGAGCAGGAGCAGCTTTATCTAACGTAACTATCGCACTACCAAGTGTAGCAGGTACAGGAGAGCTTTCCGGCACTGATGAAGGTGGAGATGTTCTACTTTCAGGACTTATTTCAGTAGGTCAGTCAATTGATGAAACAGCTAGAAGTCTAGTTAAGGTCATATCAAAAGATCCAGATAGTCCAGTTAATGCATACTATCTTTCTACAGGTGATGAATTGCCCGGAGAAATCTTATTAGAAGCTAGATCACTAGAAGATATAAACTTCTATGTAGCAATAGAGGAAGTAGGTAACGATCTTATAGGTGAAGAATTTACTCCTAATATACCTTACTCAAAAGAAATAAAATCATTTACAGGAACAAATACAACTACGGAGATTGAATTAACAGGACATGGATACACTACAGGCGACGAAATATTTATTGGATACTTTAAGGACCCGGCTCTGCCTTCAGATCCTGATTCTTTTTCCGGCGTTTATGCTGTCACTGTTATAGATCCTGATAACTTTTCAATACCAGTTGCTACTCCAAATACAGTAGTAGGTTTTGTACCGTCATTTTCTTCAATCTTTACTGCTGATGTTGAATCAGATAATCAAGAGTCAGGGAATAGAGTATATTATTCTAAAGTTAATGAACCAGAAGCTGTGCCAACAATAAATTTTATAGATATAGGTTCAAAAGATGAAGAGATTAAGAGGATTCTTGCTTTGCGTGACAATTTATTTGTACTTAAAGACGACGGAGTATATGTTATATCAGGGACATCAGCACCTGATTGGTCAGTTCGCCTCATCGATAATACTAGGATTATTGCACCGGATTCTGCGGTTGTTTTAAATAACCAGATATATTGCCTCACTGAACAAGGGATCGTAAGAATAACAGATGGTGGAGTTGCAATAGTTTCTAAAGGAATTGAGAATCTTATTGACAAATTTACCAATGGTGTTACTAATTATGCTGATCAAACTTTCGGCATATCTTATGAGAATGATAGAGCATATATAATGTTTGCTCCTACAAAAGAAGGCGACACATATTCGACACAAGCCTTTAGATATAATATATTCGAAAGAACATGGTCTAGATGGGAATATAATGCAACATGTGGAAGAGTTAAAGAATCAGACTCAATATTATACTTAGGTAACGGCGACAGAAATTATATTTCTAAGGAGCGTAAAAACTTCTTAAGAACGGATCATTCAGATAGAAACTTCAGCTCTACAATTAATCAAAATGGAGTTAGCGGTACTACTATAGAGCTTTCTAATTTGATAGATGTAGAAGTAGGAGATGTTATACTTCAAGAGCAGGATATATCTATTCTTTATATTAACAATAGATTATTAAGAAAGATGGATTTATTCGATAGTGGAATTATCAAGCCGGTTGGAAGTACAATGTATGATACATTTAAAGCTTCAGCAGGGGATAATCTTGCTACAAAAATGCAAGCAATAAACGACTATTTAGTATCTTTAGATCCTGCTAATATCTCAGTAAAAACTATGACACTTAATAACGTCCTAGCAGAGACTCAGACGCTAGTGGGAGAGCTTAACCTAGTAGGCACAGTAACAGCTATAAAAACATACAAACTGCCTACAACGGTCTATTTCGAGGCTTATATCAAGTCTATCGACGTAGTTAGGAATCAAGTAGTGATTCATACAGCAAGACCATTCGTAGAAGATAATATCGAGATTTACAAGCATATTTCTAAAGAGATTGAGTGGAATGTTCAGCATTTTGGCGATCCTTCAGCTTTGAAGCAAATTAGATATATGACTATAATTTTCGATCAAAATAACTTTAATGAAGCAACGGCAAACTTTGCATCTGATATATCCCAAGGTAAAGTAGAAGTTCAATTTCCGGGCAAAGGTATTAGCTATTGGGGTGATCAAGCATGGTCAGCTCCTAATGATTATTTCGGAGGAACTGGTAATGATGTGCCTTTTAGAAATCCAGTACCAAGAGGCAAGCAGAAATGTCGATATATTACACTAGGATTTGAACATGATAACGCTAGAGAGCAATTCCGTATATTAGGAATAAGTGCTGTAGTAAGAGCAATCAGTGATAGAGGATATAGATAATGAAAATAAATAACGTAACACAGATAAAAGCAGAGGATTTCCCTGAAGATGCTCAACAAATGGCAGAACAATTAGGATTAGTTTTAAATCCTTTTATGCAGCAAGTTGTTGAAATAACGGATAATAGGATAGATTTTGAGAATAGAGTCGAGAACTTTCGTCAAGTAGAGATGACAGTAGACGCTACAGGAAAACCGGTGCTTAATAACAAAATTAATGTAGGTAAGTCAGGTATACGAGGGATTAGCGTTATAGCAGCCTTTAATCAGACTAATGTAGGAGGATTTCCTACTCAGCAGCCATTTATCAGCTATACAGCAATAGGCGGCTCTACAATTGAAGTTAAGAATATAAGTGGACTTTTACCTAATCAGAAGTATCTGTTAAATATGGTGATCTACTAAGATATTGATATTACTAGAATATTGAAAATAGTCCGACTTTAGGACAGTTAAATTAGCAACTATATAATGAGGAACAAAAAGGAATTATAATGGCATTTGTTGATGATCCAAATCAAAAATCTGAAAACGTAGCAGGAGCAGCTCCATTGAGTCAGCCTACAGCTACGTCTCAACCTCAGGGCGATTCAGCCCCTTCTCAAGGAGATTCTTCTCCAAGTACAATTCAATCATCAGGATCAACAGCACCAAAAACTACTAATAAGTCTGGAAAAGCATCTTCAGGGATGTTTACAAACATTCAGAATTATGTAGCAAAAAACCAACCTCAAGGTCAAAAGATGGCTGAGAACACTTTAGGAGAGATCCGTAAAGCTAACGAAGCATCAAAAGAGGCTCAGAAGAACGCATTAAGTCAATTTTCGAGTCAGACAGAACAAGGTGGGTTACATGATACAGCAGCTAGACAAGCTGAAATAGAGGCTTATACGCGCTCTCAGGCTAATATAGTAACTCCTCCACCAGAAGCAGCACCTGTAGATACACCTCCTGTAGATGCAGCACCGGCTCCTCAAACAGGAATCGATGAATCTCAGTTTGCTAACATTATTAATGCTCAGTATCAAGGTCCTAGAAACTTAACTGAAACAGGTAACATTTATTCGCAGCTTCAAAAACAAGCTCAAAAATCTGCTGATATGGGTAAGTTAACTCAAACTGAAGAAGGTAGAGGTCAGCTTTTAAAAGACATGAACACAAGAGGTGGTCGTCAATATGGAGCAGGAATGTCTAAACTAGACACTATGCTTATGGGACAACAGCCTAATCAAATAGCAGATATTATGCAAGCAGGATCTGACATAGGAACTTCTCAAGATATTATGGGAAGATTAAGTCAGCAATCAAGAGATATAGCAGGTCAAAGAGCCTCTGAAGTTCAAGCTACTAGAGATGCTTCTAGAAAAGCTTTTGGTACTGTAGCATCAGAAAGACAGCAAGAAGTAGATAAAAGAGTTGATGACGTTGTAGCTAATTGGGATAACTTACCGGCACATTTTAGAGAGTCATTTTCTAACCCTGACGGTACTGTAAATTTATCAAAATTAGAAGCAGTAACTTTAGGAATAAATCAAGGAGAGGGAGTTTATAATCTTTCTGGAGAAGATTTATTTGGTTCAGCAGATAATGCTCTAGTACAATCAGAAAGAAATCGCTTAATATCAAAAGACGAGCAAGCTAATTTAGCTAGGATGCAAGCACTTTCAAATCTTGCCACTGGTATGCCAGAAGGTGAGAAGTTATATGATATAGGTGATTATTTTGATGAAAGCAAGGCAGGTACTCAAACTGCTATGGATGCATTAGATCTAGATCACGTTAGATCTCAAATGGCTAGTGCAGAGAGAGGTTTTAGAACAGACGCAGCGAAAGACGTAGTGGGAACAGGAAGAGGTCAAAAAACTTATAGTAAAGGTTTTATGAAAGGTAGTGGAAAGAAACATTCTACTAGAACTTCTACTGCAAATGTAAAAGATATGTTAGGTCAAGCAGGTTATGATTTTAACTCAGAAATATCAGATACCAATATAGGAACTAAAGATATACTAAGCAATCTTGCATCAGCCATTCAAAATGCCCAATCATCTCCTATTAATCAAATAGGAAGAGGACCTGTTGTTCAAGGAGGGTCTGGAGCAGGTGCAGATTCTCTTCTTCAAGATGTATCAGTAAATCCTCAAACTGGTATTGCAAATATGTACCAAGATGCTTTTGAGAGTCTAGAAGATAAAGGTAGAGATATTGGAGGTATGGGAGGAGATGCTATAGCTACAGTAGGTGATATTGGTAAAGATATCTATGGAACTGCTTCAAAAGCAGTAAGTGATTTAGGTAAGTTTTGGGGCGGCGGAGGAAGTGATGCTCAATCAGCAGCTAACCGAATAGCACAAAATGCCGCTAATGCTGACTTACAGAGAAATATGGAGCAGAAAATAAAAGACTTGAATTATACTAGAAGATCTAATATAATAGAAGGTGAAGATGCTGATTTAAGAAACCAAGCTTTAATGGATATTTTAGCTAAAATGGACACAACAAATAATTAAGAGGTAGTATGGAATTATACGCAGCTTATATAAAAGAAAGAGAAGATAGAGAGTGTAAGTATACTGAAGATTGTTTCATTACTTACAAAATATACGGAACAGATGTATCAGTTTATGACATCTATTCTAAGCCAGAAGTAAGAGGTAAACAAGAGACTTTAGAATTTGTAAAAAAGTTCTATAAGGATCTAAAAGATGACGGAATAAAAAGAGTATTTGGATTCACCGATGAAAGAACAGAAGGGTGGCAAAATAGCGAAAGACTGATGTTAAAGTACGGTTTCAAGTTATTAGGAAAAAGTCCAGACGATGATAAATATAATAATTACATGATGATACTATAGGAGTATACAATGGGTGGTAAAGCCGAAGATCCGAATAAAGCAGCAATGAAGCAGCAAGAAGCTCAAATGGAAAGGCTAGATCAAATAAATCTACCGGAGCTACAGAAATATCTTTTAGATAGTCCAGAACTAGTAGGTTTACTAGAAGCTGAAGGTATTGATCCTTCTAAAATGGAAGATATCACAGAAGATGCCGGACTAAGAGAGAATCAATTAGCGGCACTACAAGGTCTTAGAGATCAGTCTGAGCAAGGTTTAACAGCTCAAGATAAGTATCAGATGGAGCAAATGCTAGGAGATGTCTCAGCTAATGAGAGAGCTTCTCAGGCGCAAATAGAAGATCAAATGGCTCGTAGAGGTATGCAATCTTCAGGTGCAGCTTTAATGGCACAACAACAAAATAAACAAAGTGGAGCTAATCAAGCAAGAGAGAGAGCTATGCAAATGGCAGCTCAGGCTCAACAAAATAAAATGGGTGCATTAGCTCAATTAGGTCAGCAATCAGGTCAAATGGCAGGACAAGACTTCAATAGAAAAGCACAGGTAGCCTCAGCACAAGATGCAATCTCTAGAGCGAACGCTATGAATCGTCAAGGTGTAAATGCTCAAAACTTATCAGCTAGACAACAAATAGCTAATCAGGGTACTAATATTGGGAATCAAAATAAGCAGATCGGTAATCAAATAGATCAGCAAAATTTCAATAATCAGATATCAAAAGCTACAGGTCAAGGTAATGTTGCAAATGCTATGAGTAATATTGCAGCAAATGCTCAACAGCAGCCCGGAACTATGCAAAAAATGGCAGGAGGAGCAGCTACAGGAGCAGCATTCGGACCTTATGGTGCAGCAATAGGCGCAGGAGCAGGACTATTACTAGCAGACGGTGGTATAGCTAGACAACAAAAAGAACAAGATGATGCGGATAAGCAACATGCTAGATTCAAAAAGAATTATATGAAAAGAGTTCATCAAGAATTAGAAGGTGGAGTTCCTAAATCAGAGCCAGTTCACGCTCAAGATGGAGCAATGATGAATAATGAAATGTTTAATTTTAGAGACATGCAAGATGATTTAATAAAATCAGGTAGAGGTGAACAGACTAAAGGAGTAACTACTTTAGGTAGAGGAAATGATTTAACTTCAGCAGATATTCAAACTAATGAACAAGCTCAAGCAGCTTTACCAGAACAAGGTTCAGGAATTGATGGCGATAAAATGGCAGCAGGACTTGGAGCTTTATCGAAACTATTAGGAAATGGTCAACAGCAACAGAAAAAGAAATTAAATTTAGGAGCTTTTCAAATGCAAAGACCTGAAAACGCTTTAGGATCTTATCAACCTTTTGCTGATGGTGGAATGTATGCTTCTGATGGAATGGGCGATATAGTTGATTCTGGAATGGATTCATATGCGGACGATAGAGTAGACGCTAAAATAAACGATGGAGAGGCAGTTCTTAATGTCCCTCAACAACAAAGGTTTATGGATTTAGTTCGTGGGAAAATAAGTGTTGACGAATTGGGAGATGATGATATAGTAGAAGGAGTTCCTAAAGATTACAGGGACGAGCTACATAATAAGATAGAAGGTAATGAATCAAGCGGATCTTCAGATAAGGTTGCAGGACTTGAGAAGCTTCTAGAAATGCTAGGGAGAAGTTAATGGACATTGATACACTTAGAAATGCTCTAATGGGATTAAAAGGTGAAACTCCAGAGATTCCATATGACACAGAGGCTAATCAAAGAGCCGCTATAGAACAGGCTAATGCTGCTGTTGAAAATCCAAATACACAAACTAAACCAGAAAGGATTGAGGCAGTACAAGAGCAAAAAAGTTTAGAAACACCTGAAGGTCAAGTAGAGCAAGCTAGGGATATAGCGAGTTTACCGAGTAACCCATCAGCAGAAACTAATATTAGAAGTGCTATGGACAAAAAAGCTGACGATAAATCGCCACAACAATCTCCTGAGATGATGAAGTATAAAGCACTTATTGATAAGATGGAAGCATTACAAAATAAACCTAAGCAAGAAACTACTTGGCAAGATAGTCTACCAGACGCTCTAGCAGGGCTACATAACATCATAAATTACAATGCAGGTAATCCTACGGCTAACATGCAGATGGGTAGCTTGGATAAAAAGAAAGCTGCTATTGCGGCAGGAAGAAAAGAAGAGATAGGAGGACTTAAAAACCTTCAAGAAGCATATCAAAAATATATGGCTTTACAGAATAAAGATCAAATAACTCCCTATCAACAAGCTATGTTAGATGAAAAAGGACTAGATAGAACTGCTGCTCAAAAAAGAGAAGAAATTAAAGCTTCATCAAAAGCTAAAGAAGAGAAGAAGAAGAAGACAAAATTAGAAGAGACTAGAGAGAAGAACATAGGAAATAGATTTGATGAACTTCAAGGGCAAATTCCTACTGTTATGGCAAATATAGAAGAAGCAAAAACTCTTTCTAAATTAATAGAAGACGGAGAATTAAGTACTGGATTTGGAGAACAGACTCTAGGTCGTATGGGGAATGTAGTAGGGACAGAAGAGAGTTCTCTGAAAGAAAGACTTGATTCATTAGCAGAAAAAGCAGCAAGATCTCAACTTAAAGCAAACGGAGAGGTTAGACCTACCGATGCAGATGTTGAGGGTATGAAAAGAGCTATGTTTAATCTAGGAGATGATGAAGTTACTAATGTAAAAAAACTTAAAGACTTTGTAAAACAGCAAGAATCGGTTATAAATGAATATGGTCAAATGAAAGAAGTACTTGAAAGTGGAAAAGGTTTAGAAGATTTTATACTAAAGCCTACTTTTAAAAACACTCCGGAAAAAGTTAGAGTTCAAACTCCTGACGGTAGAATTGGAAATATCCCAAAAGAAAAATTAGAAGGTTTTATGAAGAAACATCCTACAGCTAAATTAATGGAGTAATAATGTATATAAAGTCTCAAGAAGGTAAATCAGAAAAATCACTAGAGGACGAATTTGGTTTCGAAGAAGAAGATCCAACTTCAGGTGAAGCAGCATTACGCGGAGCCGGTCAAGGGCTAACTATAGGTTTTTTAGACGAGCTTAAAGCTATGCTAGGTACATCAGGTGCAAGTCCATCTGAGATAGTAGCACAGCCTGAATTAGCAGCAGAAAAAGAAAGAGAAATGTTTCAACAATATGAGCAACAATTAGCTGAAGAAAGAGCTATTGATGAAGCTATGAAAAAAGCTCAACCCGAAGCATATATGGCAGGTGAACTTACAGGTGGAATAGTTCCCGGTTTAGCAACTGGAGGAGCATCTGCAGCAGGTGGAGTTTTAAAAGAAGGTACTAAACAAGCAATGAAACAGGCAGCTAAAATAGGTGCAGGTTATGGAGCAGTTTCAGGTGCAGGGTATAGCGAAGCTGATAATCCATTAGATCTTGCAGTAGATACAGCAGTAGGTACTGGTAGTGGAGCTGCTATTGGCGGAGCTTTACCATTAGGCGTAAAAGGTATTAAACAGGCATATAAAGGAGTAAAAGGTCTAGGAAATGCAACATTAGATATAATTCCAAAGTCAGATCAAATTGCAGCAGCTTTTAATTTTGGTAAACAAGGTAAATCGTTAGATAAAAATGTAATTAAGGAAGAACTGCAATCAATAGGTAAAAGTATAGTTAAGAATATAGAAAAAAAGAAAAAAGACAATAGACTTGATGAAGTTATAGAGCAGTTAGATGACTTAGGATATAGAGTAGATACTAAAAAAGCAATAGAAGAAGCAGTAGAAGACGTTCAAAAATTAGCTGATGGTGATTTAATGGGTCAGCAAAATAAAGACTTTTTACCAAGACTCCAAGAACTATTAGGTAAAGATAAACAAACAGCTAAGTTACTAAATAGTGCCGAAAAGAAAGCCCTGAAAAAGGCTTTAGAAAGTCAATCAAAAGCAGAGCAAGCTATTATAAAAGGTGAAAAAGCTTTAGCGAAAGAGCAGATTAAATCTGGTGATTCATTAGAAACTATTACTGATATAGATAGACCTATGAATGATTTAGATCTTCCATTAGATACTCAAGATGGAGTTATTGGTGGAGTAAAAGGTAAATTTAAAAATGCAGATGGAACTGAGAGAATAGTATCTAAATTAGATGATGTAACCCCATTTCAAGCTGAAATAAGTAATAAAGTAGGTCCAGATAGAAGACCTGTCGTTATGACTAAAGACGCAGGATCCGGTAAACTAGAGGCTCTAGTAGGGGATATAAACACTAAGGTACAAAAAGACCTTTCTCAGATGAAAATATCAGATGTAGAACTGCTAAGAAGTCAGTTAAATGATGCAACTAAATTAGCAGCAGGACAAGGATCTAAGAATGATCCTGTAGTCCAAAGAGCTATGGATCTCGCAGTAGAGTTAAAAAAATTAACAGACGCTGCGGTAAAAGCCGGAGGAGATGAAACTCTTATTAACAGAAGAGCAGTATTCTCGGATATATTTACAGGCGAAGAGTTACTTGGTATAAATAAGAAGTTATCAATAAGAAATGATACAGATAGGTTATTAAAAGAAATACAAGTTGGAGAACAATTAGGGTTTGAGAAGAACTTTAAAGGTGATTCAAAAATGGACCTTGCTAAAAAGATGTTAGGAGATGATGTAATAACTCCTGAAATAGACTCTCAACTTGAGCTTTTAAAAAAGGTAAATCAAATAGCAGGTAGAGGAGAATCAGGGGAGAATATTTCTAGAGCCGGATTATATGAAATGGCAGCAGGGAAGATTCCGAATTTAGCAGGAAGATCTATTAAAAAGGTATCAGACGCTACATCAAAAATAACAAGTCCTGTAACTAAAACTACAAAAATTATAGCAGAAATGGGGGACGATAGACTTAACCAAGTTGCTACTAATATGATAGAGTCAGGTTCTGATGGGACTATTATGCTAGGTAATAGATTAATGGATGCTTTAGGAATGAAAGGTCAGGGAAAAAATGCCGCAATATGGGCACTATCACAGAATCCTGCATTTAGATCACTAGTCGATAGACAAGTAGAAGATTTTACAAATGAAATGAAAGAAGATTTAGGAATGGAATCTAATCTATCCATGGAAGAAGAATTTGGTTTTGAAGAAGATTTAGGTCCAGTAGATGATAATAAATCAATGATGTATGCTGAAGATGATACTTCTGAAGAGGAATTTAAGGATATAGGTAGATCTCCTGATTCAGTAGAAAAAATAAAACAAAGAGAAGGTTATGCTGCAAAATTAGGTAATAAATTTACCAAATATACAGGGCTAATAGGTACTAAAAATACTAGAGTAGAAGGTAGTAATTCTGATTACGGACTATATTATGATAGTGAAGGTAAATTAACATCCGGAATAGGAGATTTAGTAGAGTCGGAAGATCAAGTAGAAAGTCTAAAGAATCAAACTAAAGAATCTGCAGAGGCAAAACTGCAAGAGAATATTAAACTTAAAAACAAACTAGGACATGCTGATTTAAAAGAATCAGGAGTAGATGTAGATAACCTACCTTCTCATGTACTAGACGCATTAGAAAATGCTAATTTCCAATTAGGTAGTATGGCTGAATTCCCTGCATTAAAAGAAGGTCTTCGTTCAGGAGATTATAATAAAGCTGCTACAGAATCTTTTACTACAAAAGGAACTGGAACAGATGCATCTGATTGGGTTAAACAAACTCCTGTTAGAGTTAGAGATTTCGTAGAGGCTATAGCAGATGATCCTAAAGTTTTTGAGGAATTTAATTTATTAAATACAAGAGATGAGTTTGATTTTTCTCCTGAAGAAATTGAACAAAGAAAAAAAGAATCCGGAGAAGCTGAAAGAGAAGTTGATCGCGTAAATCAACAGCAAAGTTCTGGAGATATGTCGCCAATAAGTCAATTAGACAGCTTATTAGAAAAGATAAATAATATGAGTATCAGTCAAGATGATAAAGATACATTAGAAGACAAAGCTATAGAAATGGAAGGTCACAGCGACGGTAACAGATTAAAAGAGATGATTCGTAAACTAAATGGACTGAGTTAGGAGAATAATGTGAACAGATTGGAATTGGTAGTATCAAAGATTGATGATTTAAAAAGTGACATGAAAGATAGTCATGATGAAATGAAGCAGGATGTTTCCGAAATAAAAGCATCTATGGTGGAAATAGAAATAGACCTTAGAAGAAATACTGATGACATGAGATATCACATAAAAAGAACTGACTTAACTGATGAAGTTGTAGGACTTTTAAGAGAAGAAATTGGTCTTATAAAAGAAAAGCTCACAATTACCTATTTAGCTAAATTAGCTGTAACTGCTGCCGCAGGAATCGGGACTATATCAGGATCTATCTACGGAATCATAAAGCTTATTGATTACATCTCAAAGTAAGAACCATAAGAAACACGCCGGAAGAATCCATTCGAAATTAGTACTATAAGTGTCGGCTAAGAATCCTATCCCAAAGGCTGATAATATTGCTAAAAAGAATGATACAAATGCCATATAAAATTCTCTATCACCTCTATTCATTTTCATCTTCATCCTCATCAAATTGTTGAATCCATAATTCAGGGTCAATTGCACCTATCATATTATCATCTAAAGTCTCCCAAGAAACAATAGTAAAATCATTACTAGCTTTCCCATGATTCAAGATATCCTGACTTCTAGCATAATTATTCCTTTCAATTTCCATTCTAGGGTGCATCTTATATAAGAACTCTGTCATCTCATCTATTTGACTCGTATAGAAGCCGTAAAGCTCCCTGTCAGCGTCCGTAGTAGTATTAGGCGACTTACTATGTATCTTCTTTCTAGCAGCCTTTAAAACCTTAATTTGAGCCTTTATATCGAGGACTGTATCTTTATCCACCTTCAACTCATGAATATTATCATAACACCAAGCTTTTCCCTCAAAACCTGCATTATAATACTCACCATTAAAGTCATTTAGATACTCTTTAGCATCTTCCGGTAGTGGTTTCATTACCAACTTACCTTTGAACTTGACACCATCTACATAATGATGCTGATCCATATAATCTTGTCGCTTCTTGAGATTTAAGTCCGGCTTAAGATTTGGATACTTTTCGTCTTTTCTTTTCTTTCCCACTTTTATTCCTTTTGTGCGATTCCGCAAAAAATTCTGCTTCAATCAAACCTTCTCGGCTTAGATCAAAACTTCTCCCATCTAACATATAACTTCTTTGCTTCCCTGTTCTAACCTGTATGAACTCTTTTTTAAACTGCCTAAAGAACTCTATCTTTGACAATTCTCCGCCATACACTTTTTTGTAGGTATACCATATCACATGATTAGGTAATCTGTCAACCCCTGCAGTAATATTAAATGACCCTATAAAGTCACCAATCTTTGTACCATCTACAGAATGCGAAGATACCGGACTTTCGTCCGGCTCTTCTAGGAGTTTTAATAAGTCTTCTACCGTGGCTGACATCGTTAGAGACTGAACTTTACACGTTTTCTTATATTTGTAAAATAATCATAAAATTCAACAGCACTACCTCTTTTAATATTTAAAGGAGCAGTAATAATTGGACAGTTAGAAAACTCAACTGATATTGGACCAAAGAATGTTTGGTAATCTTCTAGTCTAGTTCCCATTAAAGATGCATCACATAAAACTAAAGCTACTTCATCAGCATGTTTTGTATTGACCGCACTTTCACCAGTTAACCATAATTCATCGCTGATTTTACTTCTGTAGTTATTAAGAGTCATTCCCACTCTTTTTGACGCTACCTCTTCCATCTCTTTTACGTTTTGATTAAGATGCGCTAAAACTGATTCTAGTTCGCCCCCTAATTCACCGCTGAGACCGCTTATAGAGGCTCTGTGAGACATTAACGTACCAGAAGGTAGAATGTATCGGTTTCCTAGTTGCTGAACCGTCTGATAGCCCATAGAAGCTGCAAAGATAGTGATTGTATGAAACTTACATGGCAAAGCATTTAAAGTATCATAGAATAGCTGACCTGCACTAATAGATCCACCCGGAGTGTATAGAACAATATAGATATCATTCCCACCGTTCTTACTACATAGGTTAATAGCTTCTACTTGCTTTTTTGCTACGAATTTATCCGTAAAAGCATTGTTGAAACTGATAGTGTTTTTATCGTTTAAAGTAATTGTCTTTCCGAACGATAGCATCGGTAATAGTAGCATAATTGCTAATAATAATTTCATGTAATCTCCTTTAAATTAAAGTTTTACCTTTATAGTCTATAAAATATTCATCTTTTAATTCAAAATTATAATCACTATCTTCTTGATTCTGACACTCATCGAATATATCTTTCGGAATCCTTAGTGCAATCATTGATGAGAGGTCATTACTGGCTACAAAAGCCATCGCCTCATACATTGACATAATAGCAATTCTATCGTCAAATGGAATTCCAAAGCAAGCAATATCGTCTGACCCTTCCCATTGCTGTTTCTGATAATTTTTAGCATTTTCTGTAATTTTAAAGTACTGTTCGTTACTCATTCTAATCCTTTGACAAATGGATGTTCTGGTCCAAAATAGTCGCTTACTAATTTATCTCTTTTTACAAACCTCAGTAAAGGGTGTTTTAAATCCTCTAACTGAAGCCACTTTAGCATCTTAGCAGATTTATTATCACCTGTCAAGGTTAAAAGTGTATTTATGTAAAAAATAATTGTACGCAATATTCCGGGCTTTTTACCATAATATCTCATTATATAAT
>Ga0070748_1000521_pt1 | contig 18791 bp, 30 predicted proteins | sample VirMetDEL_Nov_12_FD_77015 | JGI IMG/M metagenome (GOLD analysis project Ga0070748, IMG submission 77015) | Aqueous microbial communities from the Delaware River and Bay under freshwater to marine salinity gradient to study organic matter... | ecosystem: Environmental > Aquatic > Marine > Coastal... | reverse complement strand
CATAGTATGCCCTGCGTATTCGTGGCTACCTGTGTGTACTTTCCTCAAGGCTTGAGTCACAGGATGCGTATTGACTATGGTCGTGACTCGGTACTCCTTACAGAACTTGCGTATGTTACTAGTCACTTCGTAATGGTACTCGTGAGTACTTCCTGCTATGACGTTATCCTTCTTGATGGTTAGCGAATTGTATGGGTCAATAAGGAATCCCTCGAACTCCCAAGCATCGTATACCTCTCTGGCTATCTGTAGCAGCTCAAAGGCATCTACGATAAGCTCCGAATCTAGGAACGCCCAATGTGCTTGTACATATGAGTGATGTCTCCAGAAGGTAGGCTCGTCAATCATATTGATAGGCTTCCCAGCTAGGAACTCTATGAGCTTACGCTGTAGGCTTTGTACCTCGTTCTCTGATGAGTATACCAGCCAGCGTGTGCCGTTCTCTAATGTGTGTAGCAGTTGTAGGTAGGTCATCGTGTGGGTCTTCCCTACGTTGGCGTGACCTGTGACAACGATAAAGTTGCCCTTCTTAAATCTTAAGTATTCGTCTATATCTGGCACTCCAAACTTGGATGCCTCTGCAATCTTACCCTCTCTCGCTTTCTCTAGGTAGGTTAGGGTTTTGCTAGTGTCTACTATGTGTTGGTGAATCATACCCCTAAATTAACATTCCATTTTTAATATCCTATAGCAAGGACAAAAAAAAGAGGAGTATTTCTACTCCCCTTGCCTAACACAATCAACCTACTAGAATGGTAGTCCATCTGTCGTAGCCTGTCCGTTTGTCGCAACTTCCTCTCTAGCTGAGAAGTGCGTTTGGTATGTGGTGTCCTCTTGCTTAGATTCGAGTACCCACTCTACAAAGCTGTCTGCTACCTTTAGCACATCGGTACTCTTAGCACCCTTGTCTTTTAGTAGATCTACTGCTGCCTTCAGACAGCTCTGCTTTACAATCATCTTCTGCTTATCATCGCCTCCCGATGAATAGCTAGGCGTGTAACCTCCCTGTGCATACACAGGCTTAATCTTGTTGCCGTACTGTGTGTTGCTCAACTCGTACTCCACCTCTTGACCTACAACAAATTTGTCTTGGTCTGGCTTTACTGAGGAGTACTCGCCAGAGTCTCCATTGTCCATAGACACAAAGAACTTATACAAAGTCTTTCCATCTCTCAGTTGGTAGTCTCCCTTCGGAGATACCGATACTACTTTTGCTTTCATAAATTATTGATTGTTTAAAGTTTCTAATTGGGAATAGTGAGCCTCTAGCATAGCTGCTCTCTCTTTGAGCCACTCGCTACCTATCTGGTCAGCGAAGGTCTCTAAGTCATCAATGACTTGGTAGAAGTTTTCTGTATTCATCTCTCTAAGAATTTAGAGCGAATCTATACAGAACAATTTACTTATGCAAAATTATTTGTGAATTATTTTTCCCTCTACCACGATGTGGCTAGAGTTCTTGGGGAGGTCGGGGGCTGGTTCAATGACCACAGCCTTGATGAATTTTTTGTTATCGTCTACTACCATCCCTGCATCTACTAGGGCATCCTGCGTAAACTTGATAGCCATAATGCAGTTGTCTAGATCATAGCGATAATTGACCCTAGCGGTGATGGTACAATACTCAAATTGGAAGTCGTAGTCTAGTTGGTCGGTAACGACCTTCTTCCACTTAGTCTTCTCCTTACTCCTAAACGTCCAATGCGGAGAGGAGTAGAACTTGTTGAGGCTGGGTATCTTGCCCAGCTCTATGACTATCTTGGTATGGTCAGATATCATTAGCCATCAATCTAAGACCCATCTCTGGGTCTATCTTAGCTATCTCTCCTATGAGTTGTAGCTCCTTCTGTTTTGCTTCCTGCTTCTCCTGTTCGGTACTATCGATACCTATGTTCGTGTAGATTCTAGCCATCTCTTGTAGGATGGTATCAATAGCAGGGTTTCTCATAAAGTCAATCATTTGTAGCGATTCCAATACCTTACGGTGTTACGGTCATAGAATCCGAAGTGGGATAGGAGGTGATTGGTATAGTCATCCTGTACCTCCTTGTTTTCGATCTTGTGCCAATGGCTACGCCAATCAGTCACATTTTTTTTCTTGCCCATAATAGTATATATATATATTATTATATATTATTATATAATACCCCCCTTTAGGGGGGGTTATATTATTTATATAATTTATTTATATAATATAATAATAGGGACAAGCTAATTAAAAAAAACGAGATACTCAAGACATTGATCCAGAAGTTATCTGGCTTCTTTTCTTCATAGACAACGGTAGGTACTTTCACTACCTTCTCTATGCGTATCGTGTCTGGTAGACACTCAGCCTCTACCGTTATCGTATCGTAGGAGCGTTTTAAATGCACTCTAACGTCATTACTTTTTAAAGTGATGGTATCTACCCTCTCAAGAATTAAAGTGTCTCTAAGGGCTTTATTTTCGGTTATGATTAGAGTGTCCATCTTTACCGCAACCGAGTCTAGTATCGTTGGGTCTTTTGCAATCGCACGGTTTAGGTGATACTTCGCACCACAAGACACGAGGAGCAGGGTGATTAGCCCTGCCCCTATTGCTCTTCCTACCCATCTAGCTACCACACGCTTCACACTCTTCTGGGTTTTCTAGGTTGCAGCTAGGCTGCTCCTTGTTTTCTAACTCATTAACAAAGTCCTCGAAGTCATTCGAGAATCCAAAGTCTGTATCGTTCATCTATTCTCCTTTAGCTGCTTTGACTACGTTTCTATATCTGCTTCTTGCTTCAGCATATGCTGCTAGAGCTTTATCGTCTACATCGGTAAAGCCCAACCAGTAGCACCAGAATCGCTTGTTAGTCTCTTTGATCCAAAGCCAAAATACTTGTAGGTGTTTCATTCTTCTTCTTGTTTATTGTTCTTGTACATTAGATACCACTTCTGAGCTGTATAGCCGATGGTCATTACCAACAGGGCTATCTTCAACGTCATCTCAATATGTGCAAAGGATAACGCAAATGTTCCTGCGTTCATTAATAATACTTTTGCATCTGTCTCGTTCATCTTTTTGCGAACTTTTCAAGACCTGCTATACCAAAGCTGCCCAGCGTTACGATAAGGAAGCTATTGTATACAAAGTCGTTTATTGGTAATTGGCTACCGAAGAAACCAGTAACAACATCTACCACCATCACGATGACCATAATAGTGAACGACAGGAAGCCTATGATAGTCTTCTCGTTGTAGTCGTTGCTGTTCTTGAATATCTCGGTAAACTTCATTATTCCTCTATCAAGTGTGCGAACTTCTCCGACACCTTGAAGCTCGGACAAGCCTTAGCTGCAAATTCGTTATGCCCTGCGAGTTTAGCATTTGGGTACTTATCCATCAAGCCCTTGAGTAATGACTCCATAGAATCCAACTGCTCACCGAATAGTGTATCCTTTGGCTTGTACTTGCCGTCTGTTTTTTCAGCCTCTAAGCCTCCGACATAGCATACGCCTATAGACCTAGCGTTCTGCCCTTTGGTATGCGCTCCGCTGCGATCTAGGTCTCTACCCTGTCCGATAGTACCATCTAGCTCAACGACATAGTGGTAGCCGATATCCGACCAGCCTCTGCCGTCAACGTGCCAACCTTTGATAGTCTCCGTTGATACGTCACGTCCTTCTGGCGTAGCTGCACAATGAATAATAATGTAGTCTATTTCTCTCATTCTTCGTCTACTTTAGTTATGTTTCCAATTCCTTGATTCCACATCTCTCCCTTGCAGCACTCTCTGCTGTATGTATTTTTGTCCTTGCACAGGCAGCCTCTACGCTTGTCCTGTGGTACATTCCATCTAGGTCTCATATCTTAGCTGTATGTATATTCAAGTGTTGCAACAGCTTCATACCATAAGCCGTTTGTATTGAAACGAATAGTAACCAAATCACCCGAAGTAAATGGGGCATTACTACTAGTCAATGTCTGCGTTATTGTAGTATATGCAGCATTCGAGTGGCTAATAAAATCGCCTGTCCAAACTACGCTTCTATTTATTTCAACTCTAAAGCGTGTTGAGGTAGCTGTCATCGTACCGCCATTACGAATACACTTGAACATTATTTTGCTTACATATCCTGCACCTGTAACTACAACCCCTTCGGCATTTGAGGCAGCTTGACTACCTTCAGAGTATCCGTTTATCGGAAAGAAGTACCAAGAGGTGTCCACATTAGAACTATGGTACATACTGCTTTCAACACGCCATATATCATCTCCTCCGCCTCCTATGTTGCTAGGGGCTATCTTGACATTCGTAGTGCCGTCATATCCTACCAAGAAGTCTACATTGGCGGTATCTGTTCTAGTAGTAAAGTCGCTGAACTTTTTGTTAGCCATCGTTATAAGGTTTTGATTGAGGTGTTCATAAAGAAGCTAAGTTCATCTTCCGCCTCTTGGTCAATCGCTGCTACGCCATCAGTACCCAAGTCAGTAGTAACCCAGCCGAGTACTATCTCTTCGGTAAGGTCTTCGAAGGGTACGAAGTCGGTAATGCTTGAGGTGTCAATAGTTGCCTCTTTAAACAACGCATACGAACCTCCGTTAGCTGTAGCCGTTACATTGTATTTTACCAAGTAGATGACATCGCTGTTGCCGTCCAGCGTGTTGTATACCATCACATTATTTATCTTCCAAGTAGTAGCCATATCTTATTCTTCTTCGTTAAACCAATCAATCGGCAAAGCCTCTAGGCTCGTCAAATCGCTAGGGTAGTCTGGATGCGCTACAATCGCAAACAACCCACCATCCTTATGCTCGATAAGGTCAGCCCATCTTACGCAGTTTACCATATCGTAATTAGACCCTGCCGTTACTTCATCGTTGTATGCTTGGCATTCTGCCTCTGTTCCTGTGTAGTACATTATGAGTATGTTCCGTAGTAGTTATTAATTGCCGTGTTTAGGTCTGATGCGCTGCTGTCGTAGTCTACATCCCAAAGCACATACTCCTGTATCTTGGATGTAGTAACGTGAATACTCACGGTAGATGTGAGTTTCCATACATTGTGCGTACCTGTACCTGTGATTGTTGTTGCGCTCGTTGCAGGCTGTGTACCATTTTGATACAGCTTTACGTTGCCGCCTGCATCTCCGTGAGTTACTATCCAAATGTTAGGGTCATCAAGTGCAGGACTATAACTAGTATTGTTGAAATACCAAGTTTGACCACCGCTTTGTATTTGTATTCTTGTTGCACTATTGTAATAGAAGCGACCCTCTGAACTGCTCGAACCTTGCATAAAGTATTCTCTATTACCTGCCGCAAAATCAGTATTTGAATCTACTACAAGTGAATAAGTCAAGTTCTTGCTAGGAATTAATACACGGTCATTGAAATTGATTGCAAACATTTTGCCTGTCGCAAAGTCTACCGCAGGTTTACCATTGACTTCTACCACGCTGCCTCCCGATTTGATTTTAGGCATAGAAGCAAAAGAACTAATAAACATATCTTTAGCAGACACGCCAAGCTGATTATACCATTTGCTTACATATAAGTCGATGTCGCTAGGTAGACTTGCTGTATCTAAATCACCATTGCTATCGAATCCAATATCCGTAAAGGTTGCACCATCGGGAGTAACTTGGATTGCATCGCCTGTATATGTGCTGCTTAACTTGCGTAGGCTATACGCTATTACTGCATCCCCATAGTCATCCAATAGAGGCGTAGTAGCTGCGCCACCACCTAAGTCCTTGTAGGTGATACCCCAGTCAATAGTATTGTCAGTCCTACCGCTACCGAAGTTAGTAGTCTCGTATATCTTACCCCAGTCTATTGTGTTAGCCATTGTTCTTATTCTTTTTCATTAGGTAGCGTTTCAGCTTCTGTATGTTCTCCGCCTTCGGCTTGTATACCTTCTTCACTACAAAACCCATCCATTGAAGTTTTGATTCTTACTAGGGTACATATCGTCATTGCTTGACGTGTTGTACTCTGGGTAGCGGCTGCTATAGAATGCCATATGATCTACGAACCTACGGCTATAGTGTTCTGCTATGTCTCGCTCCTTTTGTACTAGGTAGTCCAAGTCCTGCTTACTGATTGTTGTACCGTTCTCTGCGCTCTTAGTATAGATACCTCCGTTAGCCACCTTAAAGTGGATGTACGGCAGTATCTCAATGGCTGCCCAATGAATCACCATATCCTGTATGTAGTCGGTGAATAGGGTCAAGTAGTTACCTGTGAGCGTATCCCCATCTATGTCACTAGCTATCTTGTTGAATAGCTTAGTGCCTAGTATGTTCTGGATATGGATGTCTTGAGCAATCTTGATGAATTGTATCATCTGGTCTCTATCCACGTTGCCGTTTATCCCTGTTCTCTTGATAACGTCAGCTGGGCTGACAAATAATACCTGCGCCATTATAGTCCTCCTTGTATATCTTTCTTACTTGGAGGGTTCACATACCCTCTATTCTTCATATTGCTAGGCGTGATGGCTACCTTATCATCGTTAGCCTCTGGGCGAAAGCCCTTGCTCCTAGCCTTCGTTGTGCTGATGGTCTTAGCGTTTGGGCTTTTCACATCGGGGCGAATGCCGTCCTTACTCATATAAGTCTGACGTATCCACTTATGCTTACATCTCGCTCCACCTTTGTATAGCCAGATAGAGTAGGTGCTTGATCCGTTTACACCGAATCCTGCATTCACCGCCTTATCGTCCATAGCGATGATGTCCTCCTTGCGGTAGACCTTATTAGCACTCATCATCTTACGGCAGAACTCACGCTGTGGAGACTTGCTACCATCGTACTTATAGCGTACTAGGAAGAGTTCCCCTGCGGCATTCTCTCCATCTTGTTCGCTGTTAGCGTTGGGTCTAGCAGTACCTGTAGAGGCAAACTTGAGCGTAGCATCTAGTGCCTCCTCTTGTTCGTAGTCCACTTCTCGCTCGTCTACTAAGTCCCACATATCCGTATCTACATCCTCACCCATAGCAATAAGCTCGTCTATGGCAGTATCGTACTCCTCTGGCATATCCATAGAGCAGGTGTGCTTCTCGTGGGACTTCATCTCTGTGAGTACCTTAGAGCTGTCTCCGCTAAACAATGCGTTAGCCACCTTAGGCTCGAATTGAAGCATCTGTACAAGGAAGGTTATAGCTTGGTCTTGGGTAAGTATACCCTCTGATACTTTAGCGATAATGTCGATAGCTCCTGCAATCTGCGCCCCATTGTAGGAGGCTTCCTTCTGTACTAGTTCTTCTGCCACCTCTGGGTCTTTTTCGATTGCTATTGCTTCGGCATCTTGTGCTGGTTGGTCTTCAACCTTCACGCCAGTCTCTTCTTCAATACCCTCTTCTGTCACTACATTCTCCAAGTCCATAAACTCGATAGGAGTAAGAGTCTTGAAGTATAGGTCTAGAGCGATGTTGTTGTAGGCTAGTATCTGGTCAAGTGCTTCAATTACTTGGTTTTGCTTTGGCTTGATGACCGTGTTATCGAATAGCTGGAATGCTGTCTTGATTTCGTCTGCATTGTTACCTAGCCCTGTCTGGTCTTTAACACCGAACAGCATAGGGCTAGTGATGCGGTGACCTACTAGCACCTTCTGCTGTGATTCTCTAGATAGGAACTCGTACTGGTTGTGAGCATCGCTCAACTGTACTGGCTCTATCGTAGCTGCGCTATCTGCGCTCTCGTTAAAGGCTAGGATGAACTTACCAGAGTTAGATGACCCACTCCACTTATGACGAATCTGTGACTCTATGATATCACGCTCCTCCTCTGGAGGTACTCCGTTGTTGAAGTTCAGAATCATAGAAGGCGCAAGTCCGTTCTTGATATTGTTGATGTGGTAGTTGGCTACCTCACCCTCAAGCTCTGCGTATGGTAGCGCACCTTGATAGTCTACAGGGCTGTAGTAGTACGAGCCACTACGATAAGGACGGAAGTATAGTATCTCTATCTTATCGGCTGCTGATCCAAAGCCGAAGGCAGGGATGCGGTCTGCACCCTTCTTAGACTTTACCTCGCTCCAATCGTATGCGTAGTAGTAGCCCTCAATCTCGCCCTCCTCGTTACACTTCTCAGCTCGTAGACACTCTACAGGCATATGGTGTACCTCAGCAATCTTGCTCTTGTCTTGGTTATAGATGACTTGGAATGCTCCGTTACCTAGTAGGTAGTAGTCATTGATGACCTTCTTGAGTTCGTCATCCTTGATGAGGCTACGGCATTGTAGGTAGCCCTCTGTGTTTCTTGCAGAGTCTAAGGCATCCAAGCCTTGCCCAAAAATCTGGTCTATGACTCCAGAAATAACAGCATTGTTAGTCGGAGAGCCGTTGTATCGGTCAATCAGATACTGGAAATAGTTATTGTCATCACCATATTCGACCCATCCTAGTCGGCTGTTCTCCGATATACTAGGAGATGTGTAGCTTGATAGCTGTACAAAGTTTACGTTATTCGCCATAAATCTTAAACTCGTTGTTCATTGTTTTCTCTGTGGTCGCTAGTTTCGGTTGATACGTTGCAACACTAGAACCAGAAGGTATGATATACATTCTATCCTGTGAGAGCAGTTTCACCTTAGAGGCTTCCCATATCTTGACCACGTAGAAGCTCTCGCTCGACAGCGCAGAGACATCATAGGTAAAGGTAAGCACCTTAGCAAAGTCATCCCAAGTACCAGAGATAGTAGTGTCTACCACTTCCTTTCTTTGGTCTTCGGATATTATCTCTATCTCGAAGCTCTCCGTAGTAAAGTCACGGAGGTACATCTTGATAGTAGCCGTTGTATTTTCTTCTACAATAATCATCTAATTATAAAACCCAAAAGGATATATGTGGTATATTTGCACCACTCATCTCTCTAGGTAGCGATGCTACCAAAAAGAAAAGCCCTTCCATATAGGAGGGGCTTTCTTGATTCTAGACTATTCAGCTATTAGATATCGTCAATCTCTGAAGCATCAGCTGTAATAGTTGCATCTACGAAATTCGCAGGGATTTTCTCTTGTGCGCCAAAGGTCAAAGAGTATCCACTCATATCTCCCATAGCTGCACCTGTAGCGATAGACCCACCTGTTACCTCAGCACCGTACTCTAAGCCCATCATAAACTGGTTGCCGTTGTTATCCTCTACGATGACGTGAGGACGAGCGTAAGCCAACAACTTAACCTCGTTGTGTGTTTGCTTAGATAGTTTCTTAAAGTTCAAAGTCAAGGTCTGCTCGTAGAATGTAGTACCATTGTCACGAGAAGAGGTGATAGTCTGCTCAAAGCTAGACGTACCCTTAACATCAAACTTGAACCAAGTAGGAGTCCCACCGAATGAGTCGATAACATCTGTATCAGTAGCATCGTAGGTAATAGCTCCTAGCGTATCGAAGTCTGCAAAGTACACAGCGGTAATACCACCTACTACGTCCTTACAAGGTTCGTTTCTTCCTTTTGTTAATGTACAAGCCATTTGTTTATTGTATTAAAAAAGGGTAGGCAGATTGACCCACCTACCCCTCTATGGTTATTATCTACCTAGTGTTTAGGTGTAGTAAACGATGTCAGCACCGATACCGATTTGAACACCAGCAGCGAAGCGCATTACTACACGCACATTGTCACTACCGTCCAAGTCAGCCATATCAAGAAGTTTTACAACTTGCCAGTCTTCCATCAAAGATGTACCAAAATACAAGTTAGACTTCTGAGCAGCTACCATATCGTTGTCTGGCATACCAGAACATACGAACAATTTAACGCCATCAAAAGCCAAGTCACCGCCATTATACCAAGTAGTACCAGCGTTGTTCACACCGTTTCCTCCTAGACCGTTAGCACCGAATCCACCCAAAGCACGAACATAAGCACGAGCGATGTTTTGAGAAACATAGATGTACAAGTCTTCCTTACCGTATACTGAGCTAGGGATAGCGTCAACTACCTTACCTAATTCGTCGATAACGTTTGCAGCAGTAACTGTAGTACCTACTACATCGATAACGTCAGCATCAGCAGCCAACAAAGCTGTGAAGCCATCGTACTCACCTTCAGATGCATCAGCACCTTGCCAGATGTTTTGTTCGTTCTTCTCTGCAACCTTACCAGCAACGTAGCCGATTAAGTAGTCTGAGAAGTTAGCAGGTAGGCTATCGAAGGCAGAGTAGCCCATTTCGATTGCTTCCCAGTCGCTGCGGAAGTCGTTCTTACACAACTCAAGGTTAACCTGTAGTTGCTTAGGAGTTAAGACTTTCTCAGCCAAAGTCAACGTAGAAGTGTCAGAGAAGTCACAAGTACTGTCCTTAGTGATAGCATCAAGGTTGACAGTCTTAAGTACTTCTTTGTACTTTACGTTTGGTTTGATAGTGATACCACCGCCTTCGATGGTGTCTGCGCTCAAAAGAGCTGCGCTTACATAACGTGCCGCGAACTGACCCGCATAACTCGTCGTGATTGAAGTGGTTGTAGCCATTTTTCTTCTTTATTAAAATTATGATAATTTACTAAATACACGCCCCATAGTATTCTGAGGTGCTTTCTTTGCGTAGCGGTTCAACACTACTTGCTTTTCTTTAGGTGCAGCTGTGAGCTTCTTAGCAGCGGCAGACATATCTACCTTCTCCTCTTCATTCTCTTTGTTCTGGTACTCCTCGAACTTGCGCTTCATTTCTTCCACTTGTTCTTTGACCTCTTGGATAGCAGGAGCAACTGCTTCAACAACAGCTTCTACAATCTGCTCTAGTTCTGGAGCTACCTCTTCTGGAGCTTCTACGACAATCTCCTCTTCAGCTAGTTCAGTCTGTGCTGGTTCTTCAGCAGGAGCTTCTTCAGCTGCCGCTTCACGAATCTCAGCAATGATACCTTCCTCTGTGATGATTAACATACGACCATCTTCTAGCTCGTGGTCACCTACAGGAGCAGGTACTTTCTCGCCATCTTCACCGATTAGGAATACATTCTGTCCAGCTTCAAAGGCTTCTGCCTCTAGCATTACACCGTTAGCAAGGCGCATACTAGCACCTTGTACTTCTGTGGCTTCTTCCCCGTTAGGAGCGAGAGCCATCTCGATTCTTTTAAATACTTCGTTTAGATTCATCTTCTTAAACTTATTAATTAAACAACTATATATTTGATTTTTGGGTTACTTTTTACAGCTTGTCTAGCTCCTTGAGTTTGCTCTCAGCCCAGCTCTTGGCACTCTTACCACCCCATAATAGGTAGGAGATGTACCCACACGAGGTCGTATCTCCTTCATCATAGTACTCCTCTGCTCTACTTAGGTAGCTGTACATACGCTTGATGGTGTCTACAGATAGGGGTTGCTTCTTGGCTAGTTGTTGCGCTCGTATCTTACCCACCTCAGTAGCGCACTTGTTGCCTTGCTTCTCGTTGAGTTCGATGCCTCTCTTTGCATTGTTAGATACTGACTGAGGGTAGTCTGTATATGATTCCATTTGCAGCTTCTTACCACTCTTATATCTCTTGTCATTCTTCAGCACTCCTTTAGCAACTCCTAGTAGGTATAATGCTAGTAGGTGTTCTCCTTCTTCTGCTTCGATTGCTGATAGCTCAGTCTCTACCTCCATAGCAGTCTCACGCTGCATAAACCAGCCCTCGATAGAGAAGCCCTTGACCACACCCTCCTTGACATAGTTATCCCAGATGTCATCGTTATTGACCTTCATAGATACCATCCAAGTACCTACAGGATAGTCTAAGCCGTAGGCTTTGGACTTGTCATTCTGTGAGTCTTCTATAATCCAGCTCTCAACGACAGAGAGTCCGTCTAGTCGTGCCTCGTGTTCGTAGGTAGCGTTGTTCTGTTTGCCGTTCATAAGGTACAGCTCACTCGCTCTGCGGATGGTTTCCTTTGTGAAGAATACATAGTACTCCTCCTCACCATCTACTCGGTAGATAGGCTTGTCTGGAATCATAGCCGCACCCATCAAGATACGCTTCTCGTTGCTCACTTCCTTGAACTCGAACTTATGCTCCTTGCTCATAGTGATGAAGTCCTCCTCTATAGCAGGATGCTCTACGATGCTGATAGCATCAATGCCGTGTAGGAACTTCTCCTCGTCTAGTACTAGTTCGTAAAATCTCATTATCCTATTGTTGCTGTTTCTCTTATCTTTCTGTTCATCTTAGCCTGTGTCTGTACCTCTTGGCTAACTACATAGGCTTTGATAGGGCTACCAGACAAGCTCTCTGCGATCTGGTTGCCTAAGTCTGGTGACTGGTCTAGACCGATACTGCTGTTTATCCCTTGAGCATCAAACCTCAATGTAGGTCTTGTGGCTGATGGTCTTGGTACAGATGCTGCTCCGCCACCTCCACCAGCACCGCCACTAGGGTTGAACTGTTGCTTACTAATGGCGAGTACTTGAGCTAACCCCTGCGCTCCTGCTAGGGCTGCGTTAGCAAAGCGGAGGCTCTGGGTAGGGGTAGGGTCGGTAGTCTGTGCTAGAGCAGCACTAACCGCCTGTGCTGTATTTATTACTGCTTGACTAAGGCTGAGTGCCTTGCCGATACGGAAGGCTGCCCTAGCTCTCTTGTCATTACCAGAAAGCGCAGCTTGTGCAATGCTGTTCAATACATTTAGTGAGTCGCTTACTAATTTAACTTTGGCTTGTTGAAGCTGTGCTTCATCTCGAAGCTCTTTGTCTCTTTTAGCCTTTGCCTCATCGTCTAGTTTTTGCTGTGCTTCGGCATCTGCTTGGCGATAAGCCTCACGCAGTTCCGCTAGTTTTTCTAGTTTACTTGCCTCTAGCTGTTCCGTGTCTAAGCCATTTTGTATAGCTTGGTCGATTAAGTTTTGATAGTATGCTTCAGTATCGTCTAACTCCTTCTGTCTTATCTCTGCTTCAGTATTGGCTTCGGCAGTTCGGATTTCCTCTTTTAGTGCAGCGAGTTTTTCTGCTGCTGCTTTTTCATCTTCTTCTGTCTTTTTTGCTGCATCTTCCGCATCCTTACTAGCTTGGTCGGCTGCCGCTTGGTCTTCTTGTTGGTTTGATAGTATATAACCAGCTATTTGATTCTTTAATTTTTCTAGGGCATCCGCAGTCTCTTTAATGGTTTCATCTGCTTCTTCTGCGACAGCTTCTGGATCAAATACAAAAGATGCTACATATTCGGAGGCATCCCTTCTAGTAGTAAGTCCTTCCTCAATTATACCCAACGCCACTAAGCCTTCCGATGCCGCATCTATAACTGCTAATACAGCTGTGATTCCAAACATCACAAACTGAAGCCCATAAGACATATACTCTTGATTGCGTTTGGCAGCATCTATTTGAGATTGTCTAAGTAACTTCTCTTGCTCCAATACCGCTTGAGTTGCTAAAATAACTTCGTCAGTCTGTTGGATTTTTAGGTCTCGAATCTCACGCTCACTCTTGCCCTGTAGTCTTAGTATATTCTCGCTACCCTCAGTCGCAGTTAATATCTCTTGCGTGGCATCTCTAGTAGATTCTGTATCGGATAGTAGGTTTTTCTGCTCCTCTGATACGCCACTAACAGCAGCAAGAATGTCATCCCAATAGACTGCAATAGTACCAAGTGCTACAACGATAGCCCCGATACCTGTAGATATGAGGGCTGCTTTCATTCCATTAGCACCAGCGATAGCGGCACGGAATGAAGTGACAGCAGACTTACCCATTGATATTAAGCCCTGTCCTACATTCTTAACTCGTGTAGCTAGACCGCCTGTTGCTTCGTCAATGACCGCAGTAGCACCCTCTGCCCCAGCAGATAGGTTCTCAAACTTCCCAGCTGCATTATCTACAGCACCACCTACCTCGTCTATTGACTTGGTAGCATCTGTGGTGTTTACTACTATTTCGACTTCTGTCTTAACCATTTTATCTGCTGTTTAGCTTCCTTCCAGTTCGTTATCATTTTATGCTTACCCTTCGCCACTAGTACGTCTTCGGTCAAGTGGTCAGCGTATGGTAGCTGCTCTATGATGAATTTCAAGTCCATTACTCTACAATTAAATAATCCTCATTCTCAGCCGTGAGATAGTTTCCTTGCTCGTCTAGTAGCTCGGCAAACTCCGTAGGGTTAAGATATGTACCCACATCATTCAGTAACTCTAGGTTAGCTTCCCTCGTGCGGAGGTTCACTTTGATCTGGTTAATGACAAAGCGGTATCCGTTCCATACTAGCCTATCGTTCATCTTCAGTTTGCATATCACCTCAAGAGGCAGGATAGCTCTGAAGCTATACACCCTCCTGCTGACTGAGTATAGGTTGGTGATATAGTTCTCCCAATAGCCACTATAGAGCGTTGTATTGAATGCCTGTTCGTGGTATGGCTCTATGTTCAGTCCAAAGGTCAGCATCCTAGTCACGCTTGTGATAGTGTCGCTGTTGACGTTGGCGATAAAATTAATCTGCTCTACAGGGTCTGCAGGGTTAGGCGTTAAACCAGTTTCATCCAAGAACCCTATAGGGTCGCTGCTGATGTCCTTAGTGTTGGATGAGTAGAATATCATAGGTGCGCCTATGTAGGGCTTCAGCTCCTTATCTATGGACGAGCCTATGAGGAAGTCTACATTCGTAGAGGTATCAACGTCTACTAGCTTCTCGAACTTGAGCAGCTCGAATGTGGTCTGGTTAGTAAGCTCCCCTCCATCAAAGGTAAAGTCTGCTCTGAGGTCTCCATATGCTACTCCTCCATTTTGTAGTCTGTGGGCGTTCATCTGTTGGCTGTCTGCTAGTTGATGCTCTAGCTTTATCCTTCTATATAGCTCTGGCTTTGATACCTTGCGTGTAGTGATGTCCGTATGGTTGGTTATGTCGTACAGGTTACCTTCAGCATACCAATCGTCTAGAGGCTCTAGCGTGAAGGCTGTGGTGCTTGTAGGCTCAAGTGCTAGGTTGAACATCTTGATAAGCCCTGTCATAAAGTCGCTCACCTTCTGCTCAGGCATCTGCTCTGCCATTTCAACAGTTTTCGAAAGACTTAAAGAGGCCGTCCTTGTCGGGTTAGTTATATGCCTTTGAATACCGTCGAAATATCTAATATCAAAGTCTAGGTTACTTATAGAGATAGCCGCACCGTTCCAATCGTCAGGCGTCGATATTCTGAAATCTATAACATCGCCAAATTGAAGCTCGCCTAAAAATACATTTTGATTTGCATTACCCGTATGTGTTCTAGTTGTTTGCAACTCTCCATTTACGAAAGCTTGAATCTTATAAGTATCTGTCGACGTTATTACATAATTATAGTATATAATATGCTGCCCTGCGGCATTGACCCAAGAGCTATTATTTATCGTACACGTGTCGTTAGTAAGATCAAAGTTGCTATTATCGGCTGCCGTAAAATCTATCTTTTGTGCGGTGAAACCGTTAGGTTGATCCTTGAACATATACCCCTCTCTACGGTGACACCACATATAGAGGTCGGTGAACTCTGCACTAGCGAAGAACTCGCTATTGAAGGTGATGCTGTACTTACTCTCTATGGCATCTATGATACGAGCTAGACGGAGGGCAGGTTTCAGTTCGTAGTAGTGTAGACCGTGACTATCATTGGTCGTATGGTAGGCTATGTTGTAGTCATCGTGTGACGAGCTGGTACTATCATAGAACCAATCCTCCTTTGGGGAGATGAGTGGGTAGATGATATTGCGGCTACTCAATCCACTCTCTAGCCCTGTTCTTATGTTTGCGCCTGTGTAGTCGTGGTCGTATGCTGATAGGTCAAGGTCAGTAAGTTGGTCATCACCAAACAAGTCCAATAGGTTGACCCCTGCTGAATAGAACACTATCTCGTAGCTGCTCGGTAGATTGCCCTGCATATTGACTGCTACCAGCTCGATGCTACCCTCTCTGAACGTCTCCTTATTCAGTAGGATAGTAGCAGACTGCCGTAGGGCAGCTGAGAAGCCACCACTCACGTCAGCGTTGTAGTAGTGCTTAAATAGGTCGTTGTTCACCCTAGAGGCAGGTACGCTGAAGGACTGGGTGTAGTCAGCGAACACCTTGCTGATGTCCTGTATGTTCTGGACATTGAGCGTAATGTTTACATCCTCATCCTTGAAGGTGTCTACTCTATCTGTGCCTATGTAAATCTCTATCATAGTCTAGCGTTCTCTGGTGTGGCAAAGCTCACCTCCATCGTGTAGTTGATAGTCTTGTCGTTGATGTGTTTCTGTATCTCCACAGACTGCGTGTCTATAGTGACGGCACGGAAGTCCTGCCCTATGGTATAGGTGTCAGCCACTCGTACCGTAGTGCGGTCTATCGTCATTAGGACGTAGTCGCTCATAAGCATATCCTCTATCGTGTCGCTCATACTCTCGTCTACGAATCCTGTGTTTAACGTAGTGCGTTTAGTGAGGTTGTGGTTGTACGTTCTCGCTCCTCGTGAGTATGTTTCCCAATCATATCCCGATGAGTCGGCAGAGCCTACTACTTGACGGTAGCTCTCTTTGGTTACCCCTACCGACTGGCGTGATGCCTTGAAGAAGGTTAGGGTATCCCACATACCATAGCGATTGATGAACTGCAATTGTACAGGCGTGTACTTGGGTTCGCATTGTACATAGAACCTCCTGCTATCTACGACAGTATCTACGCTGTCTAGTATCTGTACATCATAGTAGGGTAGTGTGCGTGGCTCGGTGAGTGAGGTAAGCCCCTCGTTGTATAGGTAGTTCTGTAGGTTAGGGACACCGACAGGGAAGAGTAGCACTCTGTCCTCTGCATCCTCTCCTGTGCCTATAGTGATAGTCACCTCGTCACTCGTGCCGTCTGATCCAAGTAGCTTAACCTTGACTGCGTTGGTCTGGTAGCTGCTGCCTACGTCACCCAAGTAGATAGGCATATTGTAGGTGTCGAACTCGTATAGGTACTTATCACTTGCCTCCATTAGGATAGCTTGACCGATGTCCTTATTAGCTAGGTCTGTGAAGTCGCTATAGCCATCTGTTGCTAGGAAGCGTGTAGTCGTGCCTGTATCGTTTACTACAAATGGGTCATCCAAGTACTCGATGTCGTAGTCTACCTCTACCCAGAGTACGCTGTCGCTGCTCAAGGTAGTGAAGGTATCTGTGTCTAGGTTGGTAGTCTTCTGGTCGAATAGGTTCTCTAGGAAGGGGGCTATGTCAGCTGTAGGGTATGAGTTCACGAAGCCTGTAGTCCTGTCTATGGTGTACACAGGATCAGCAGGGCGCACATCCTTATCACCTGTCCAAGCGTATATCTCTAGCTTGAAGTAGTAGATGTCACTTGCTGCTGTGCCTGTACCGTCCCAAGTGATGAATATAGGACTGCGTACTCCTAGTAGTCCTGTGGGGCTATTTACTGCCATTTTTATATGTTACATTTAATTCGTTCAATGTGAAGTCTAGGAAGTCTTCTAGGTCTAGAGCATAGGCTTGGGTAAGCTCTGGCGGTAGCCTGTTGAATCCTAGCTTAAAGGGTCTGCTGTAGAACTGTGTAGCTGGTATGCCTCGCTTCCCGATGCTTCGGGCAATGAGGAAAGCTGTGGTTTTGTAAGTCTCAAACCTACCCTTATTATCACGGAACTGAATCTTCCGTTGGCTAACCCACTTCTCTATCGCAGATACAGGCGGCATCTTACCAGCCTTACGTCCTTTGTCTACCCACTCACCATACTCCTCCATAAGGAAGTCGAAGTTGATGCTGTTCGGCATCGCCTTCACCTCATAGTCCAGAGACTTATACAAGCCCTTTGTGTTGTTCTTCTTCTTGCGTGTGAGGTTCTTCCTAGCCTCTCTGACTAGGTACTTACCAAACTTATCTAGAGCTGCCTCTGTGTTCTTTGTGTTAATGCCCCCATCCATTAGCAGATGTTGTTAGGGTTGATTGCCTCAATAGATAGCGTAGCCATCCAGCCGCACACATTAGCCTCATAGTCCTCGTCAAAGGGCTGGGCTAGTGGGTCGTTCACCAATCTAAAGTAGGCATCGTACTCCGTGCCTCTACGGAACGTAGCGAGGATTTCAGATAGTGTAGCGAGTGTTCTATGGTAGATGTCTTGCTTCATCATATTGCCCTCGTACAAGTCCTTCTCATCCTTGCTGTAGTCTACTATGTCCATAATGAGTAGGTCGAATTCGTAGGTGATAGTGCGCTCGTTGAGCGTAGCGTTCCCTGTGATGATATGCGCCAGAGGGTACATATCCATCTTACGAAAGTCTAGATCAAAGATGTTGCCCCAGCTCACTTGGTTGATGTGGTCGTTTGATTCGGCTGCTGATTTAAGTGCCTCAGTTATTTGGTAGTATCCTTTCTTCATACAATTAAAAAACCCCATCCGTAAAAGATGGGATAAAAAAAGAGGGAGCTACTGCCCCCTCTCAACCAAACCTATATAGCGAACCACCACTATATACCCAAATGTATCTCTTCTTCCTCGCATTCGCACTCAGAACACTTGCAGAACTCACAGCATCCACAAGACCATTCCTCGTCTACATACTCACCACAGACTCCGCACATCCTGTCCTCGTAGTCTTGGTGTACTACCAAGTCCCAGTCTAAGTAGTCCATCACACCAAACTAAATAGGTTAGACAATGAGAACGGCTCGAAAGGGAAGAAGATGGTGTGTATGTCCATCGCTTCCTTGATAGTCAACCCCAGCATTGAGCTGTTATGCTCTAGGGCGTATTTAAGTAGCTTCCCTGTTGTTGGGTACTTGTCTGCCTCCTCTTGTAGCTTGTCTCTGTGAGGCTGTGTAAGTTGTTGGTACAAGTTCATCTCTCTTGTGTATTGATTAATATGTAACAATAATACACAAAGGATTTTTAATAACCTACTTTTTTTTGGAGTTGCTTAGT
>Ga0070748_1000511_pt1 | contig 19019 bp, 14 predicted proteins | sample VirMetDEL_Nov_12_FD_77015 | JGI IMG/M metagenome (GOLD analysis project Ga0070748, IMG submission 77015) | Aqueous microbial communities from the Delaware River and Bay under freshwater to marine salinity gradient to study organic matter... | ecosystem: Environmental > Aquatic > Marine > Coastal... | reverse complement strand
TTCCAAATTTAGTATTTAATACGAATTTGCTCATTGGTATTAACTAAACTTTATTATTTGTTAGCTTAAAAAATTTAAATAATCATTAAAATCTTTGTTTCTTTGTCAAAACTCGTTACAATGATACACGCAAAAAATTTACATAAATACTACGATCAACTTCATGTTTTAAAAGGTGTTGATTTACATATACAAAAAGGGGAAATTGTGTCTATAGTGGGGGCTTCTGGTGCCGGGAAAACGACACTTTTACAAATCTTAGGTACACTTGACAAACCCACCGTCGAAAACCAAATAGAACTTCGCATTAATGACGAAGATATTTTAAAGATGAACGATAAAACTTTATCTAAATTTAGAAATTTAAATTTGGGCTTTATCTTTCAGTTTCACCAATTATTGCCAGAGTTTACCGCCTTGGAAAATGTGTGCATACCTGCTTTTATCGCTAATAAATCTAAAAAAGAAACCGAGTTAGAAGCTGAAAAACTTTTAAACTATCTAGGCCTTTCTCATAGAATGCATCACAAACCTAACGAATTATCTGGTGGAGAACAACAGCGTGTTGCCGTGGCCAGAGCGTTAATTAACAAACCTGCTATCATATTTGCTGATGAACCTTCTGGAAATTTAGATACCAGCTCAGCCGAAAACCTACATCAATTATTCTTTAAATTAAGAGATGAATTAGGCCAAACATTTGTCATTGTAACGCACAACGAAGAATTAGCAAACATGGCAGATCGAAAACTAATTATGGTGGATGGATTAATTAGTAATTAAAAAGAGAGTCACAGTACTTGCCTGCTATAAACGAATAAAATAGAATGAATCAATCAGAACTGAAAGATTTTTTAGACGAAAAAGTAATTCAATACAATACAACTGATTTTATTGACAGCGATCCTGTTCAAATCCCGCATTTGTTTTCCCAAAAAGAAGATATTGAAATTGCCGGTTTTCTTAGTGCCACCATTGCCTGGGGAAACCGCACTATGATTATCAAAAATTCCCACCGCATGATGGAATTAATGGGGAATACCCCTTATGATTTTGTCATGTCCCATACAGCATCTGATTTAGAGCGTTTGCAAACTTTTGTGCATCGCACTTTTAACGGAATCGATTTTACTCATTTTATCCACAGCTTGCAAAATATCTATCAGCATCATGGTGGTTTAGAGTCGGTTTTTTCTAAAAACATACAGACCCTTTCGATGCAAGAAAGCATTTCAGAATTTAAAAAAATATTTTTTGAAATCCCCCATCAAAGAAGAACCCAAAAACATATTTCGGATCCTATGAATGGTTCGGCGGCAAAGCGAATCAATATGTATCTTCGATGGATGTGCCGTCAAGACAATAAAGGGGTTGACCTAGGTATATGGAAAAATATACCGCCATCAATGCTTTCTTGCCCATTAGATGTTCATTCAGGAAATGTAGCGCGTAAACTGGGTTTGCTTTCGCGCAAGCAAAATGACGGAAAAGCACTAAATGAACTGGACTTAAAACTTCGAGAATTAGACCCTATTGATCCTGTAAAGTATGATTTTGCACTATTTGGTTTAGGTGTATTTGAACGATTTTAAATGGAATCAGTAAGGCAATCTTCTTACCTTATTATTATTTATTGTCACAACTAAATCCTCCTACTAGTCTGCTCGAATTGTATTTTGGTGAAAAAAAATTTAATTGCAATACAATTTGGACAAATAATTGTAGTTATCATCTTCAATTAGCTTAACATATTTGTACACTTAATAGAAACTAACTAGCCCTATTTTACGTATCTATAATAGAAGTAGCTTGTCCTATCGGTACTAATTCTATAATTGAAAGTTAAAGCAATTTACTATCAGTTACTTAGAAATAAACCGCAAAAAAATCAGGATGTTTAAAAGCTATTTCTTATCTTAGAAACAAATTAAAGTCCCAAACTATCAATAATTTTAAACGTACTGCCCATGAGCGAAATGAAAAATATAGTTTTAGCAGAAGACAACTCTCTTCTCTCGCTATTACTTAAGCTCAGATTAGAAAAAGAAGGTTATAAACTGCTAATAGCTGAAGACGGTAAAAAAGCCGTTGAGTTAATAGAGCAGCATCAACCTGAATTAATTTTGACCGATATAATGATGCCCTTTATAAGTGGGCTTGAATTAATAAGTCATGTAAGAAATAAACTAAATTCAAAAACTCCCATCATTGTATTTTCATCAGCTGGACAAGAAGAAATAGTATTAAAAGCATTCAATTTAGGAGCAACTGATTTCATGAGCAAACCTATTAGCCCAAATGAATTAGTTACTCGCATAAAAAGAATGTTGAAATAAAATTATAACTTCGCTGTTGAAAAGCAACAATATGAATGCATACCATTCCTTTCTTGACTATTTGGAAGAAACTCCAACCATTATTCAAGTGGTATGGTTTTCTAGCGTCATATTTTTGCTTTTAATTCTTGTGCTTGTTTTATATCTTAAATATTTAAGAAGTCATTTGAGACAAAATGAAAGAATTGAAAGTGTTTACAATAAAAAATTTGAATCAGATTTAATTACTTACCTCTACAGTGGCAATGAAGATGAGGAAATTACAGCCGAACAATTACTTATTATAAATCGCCTGAAGAAAAGCACAGCCGATCCTTTTAAAAGAAAGGTACTCATCTCAACTTTACTAAAATTGAGAAATGAGATTTCGGGTGAGATGGCCCTTTCGATACAAAATCTTTACATTCAAACGGGACTTTTAAATTATGCCATCGCAAAACTTAAAAGTAAAAATTGGGAGTTAATTGCCAAAGGTATCAACGAGCTAACTCAGTTTCACATAAAAGAAGTTCATGATGAAATAATTCACTTTATCAACCATCCAAAAAATGAAGTTCGCAAAGAAGTGCAGTTGTATTCCGTTAATTTATTTAATTTTAAAGGATTAAGTTTTTTAAATATTATCGAAACAAAGCTATCAGAGTGGGATCAAATACAACTGTTAGAAGTACTTCAAAAATTTGGTGAACAGCAAACATTTGATGTAAAACCCTGGTTACAATCCTCTAATGATTCCGTCATCTCTTTTGCATTGAAGCTCACGGAGATTTACAATCAATTTGATGCCATTGAGGAGCTTATTGCTTTATTGAATTATCCAGATGAGAAGATTAGAATTGAAGCTATCCAGGTGTTAAACTACTTTACCATTGTTGAAGCCAAAAGTATTTTGAAAGACAATTTTTACTCCGTAAGAGAGATTGAACAAATCGCTGTATTTAAAATGATGGAAAATGTATATGAATTAGAGGACGAAGATTTTATACTTGAGAATATAGTCCATCCTAATTTCGAAATCAAATTAAGGGCATTAAAAATATTAAAAGACATCAATATTGAAAATTTCAATATTAACAAACAAATAGTAACCAATACTGAATTCCATAAAATTGTCAATTTTATAGAAACTAATTAAATACAATATGGATACAGTAGACATTATTCTCTTAATTCGGTATTTATTTTTTGCTTATGCTATTACCACCATCAGTACCTATCTGATTTTGGCGGTGATTTCGGTGGTAGAAACTATTGAATATATGAAAAAAAATAGCTTTGTTAATTACAAGGAAATTTTATCTTCAACAGTGTCGCCATCAATTTCAATTATTGCTCCAGCGTATAATGAGAGTCTTAACATTATTGAGAATGTACGCTCTTTGCTTTCTAGCCATTATGCAAATTATGATGTAATCATTGTGAATGACGGTAGTAAAGATGATAGTTTAGAAAAACTGATAAAAGCGTATGATTTAGTAAAAATCGATTATTTAATCAATCAACAAATCCCAACAAAACCGCTTAGAGGAGGAATCTTCAAATCAACTAATCCTGCCTTTGAGAAATTAATAGTTGTTGATAAAGAAAATGGAGGAAAAGCTGATGCTTTAAATACAGGGCTTAACATTAGTAACAATCGCTATGTTGCCTGCATCGATGTAGATTGTTTACTGCTCGAAGACGCACTACAAAAAATGATTAAACCCTTTTTAGAAACTACAGATACTAACGTAATTGCAGCAGGTGGAGTGATTCGAATTGCTAATTCCTGCATTATCAGAGACGGGAAATTGATCGATGTTAACTTCCCTAAAAAGATGTTAGAGCAAGGGCAAATTCTAGAATATATCAGAGCCTTTTTACTAGGGAGAATGGCTTGGAGCAGGTTAAATGGCTTACTGGTAATATCAGGCGCTTTTGGTTTATTTGATAAAAAAATTGCGATTGATGTAGGTGGATATGACACACATACAGTAGGTGAAGACATGGAAATCATCGTGAGGATGCGCAGGTACATGGAAGAAAAAAAATTAAGATATAAAGTAGCTTACATCCCAGACCCATTATGCTGGACTGAAGCTCCCGATAATTACAAAATTTTTATTTCGCAAAGAAACCGTTGGACTAGAGGAACAATAGAGACCTTAAAAATGCATCGCAAAATCGCATTTAATCCTAATTACAGCTCCATGGGGCTTCTTAGTTATCCCTACTGGCTAATTTTTGAAAGGTTGGCACCATTAATCGAAGTTTTTGGCTTGGTTTATTTTGGAATATTAGTCTATTTTGGGGAAGTACGATGGGACTATACACTAGGTTTTATAACTTTAGCGTATCTATTTACTGTCTTTTTTTCTATTATTGCCATTATTTCAGAGGAACTTACTTACCATCAATATAAAAAGAAAGGAATCGGTTTTCAATTACTCATGATTGCCTTTTTAGAGCCATTTGTGGTACATCCATTTATCATCTACTCAGCGGTTAGAGGAAATATCGATTATTATTTCAACAAAAAGAAAAAATGGGGCGAAATGACCCGCAAAGGAATGAGCAGTACCCAATAAACAATTTGCATACACTATGGAGAATACAGAGCAAAAAAAGAATGCCTTTACTTTTAAAAACGGATTTAGATACCTCTATTTAACCCTTTCATTAGTAGTCACTTTCTGGTTGATTACCTTATTTGAAATTTATTCAAAAACCACTAATGGCATTCAGATTCAAGATGTAGCCACAACGCTTTCGTATAAATTACTAAATGATTTCTGGACAGGATTAATTATCGGTTTACTCTTTTTACCACTCTATCTAGCCTTTGTGTTTATTAAGAAACCTTTGGACGAATTAATTATAAAAATCATTTTTTGCTTAATTGTCATAGGCCAGTTTGCTTTAGTCAAATACAACATCACAACACTTATTAATTTAGGGGCTGATGTTTTGGGGTATTCGATGGATGACATGTATACGACCGTTACCGCATCAGAGTCCTTATCTTATTTGTATTTCTTGCCTTTTATTCTTTTTCCTATGCTCTATTTAGGAATAAACAGTGCGTTTGTAAAATTCACTACTGAAAAAGGAATTTACATGACTGCTGGAGTTTTGGTTATTGTATTAGGAGGTTTAAAGTTGTTATTGCCACAAGTATCGGATTCAAATTATCAGAACAAAATGTATTTTTTTACAACGGATATCATCCGAGTTCAAAATGACAAAAGTTTAACTGATATTGACAATTTATTTTATAAGAAAGAGTACCCTCTAGTCCAACCTTTTAAATCTACCAAAGATGTATTAGCACCTTTTTTTGAAATTCACGAGGAAAAACCGAATATCGTAATGATTATTGTGGAAGGTTTAGGAAGTGAATTTATAGGAAAAAATAGTTACCGCGGTTTTACGCCCTTCTTAGATTCCATGATCCCAAAATCCCTGTACTGGGAAAATTTTGTTAGTAATGCAGGTAGAACTTTTGGAGTTGTTCCGTCATTATTAGGGTCTTTGCCTTATGGCGAAAAAGGTTTTTTAGAACTGAATCCGTTGCCTTCTCATACTTCATTAATTAGTATTTTAAAAGCCAACCAATACACTACCTCGTATTACAGTGGAGACGAATCCAGCTTTGACAGAAAAATAAACTTCCTAGAATACAACGGTATTGACAATGTAATAGACGTAAATAAATTTGGGTCTGGTTTTACCAAAACTAAGGAAAATTCAGGCGGCTTTTCTTGGGGTTATCCTGATGCTGAAATATTTAAAAAAACTTTATCTGTTTTAAGTGATAAAAAAGAGCCTAGGTTAGACATCATTATGACCTTAACTAATCATGAACCTTTTGATTTCCCTAATAAAAGTGTCTATCTAAAAAAGGTAGACAGTATCGCAAATGCGAACCCAAATTTGAGCATCAGCAAAAGCGAAATAAAAGCCTATAAAGACATTTTTGCCTGTTTGTTGTATACTGATAATTCGATTAAAAACTTTATGCAGTCTTATGCTAAAAGACCCGACTATAAGAACACCATATTTGTAATTACAGGGGATCACCGATTGATACCCGTAACTCAAAAAGACAAATTATGTAGGTTTCACGTGCCTTTGTACATCTACAGTCCCATGCTTAAAAAACCTACAACCTTCAAATCAGTGTCTTCTCACTGGGATGTTGCTCCTAGTTTAATTTCGTTTTTGATGAATAATTACAAATTAAACAAAATGGACAAAACAACATGGATGGGACAAGGTTTAGATACTGCAAAACAGTTTAGAAACATCCATAAAATTCCGCTAATGCGTTACAAAGGAAGCATTAATGATTATATTTATAAAGATTATTTATACTCTGACGGGGAACTGTATAAGATTAATGAGAATTTTGGTATTCAAAAAATTACTGACGCTGCTATGTTGCAAACAATAGGTGATTCTTTGAAGGAAGCCAAGAAATTAAATGCGTACTTGACAAAAAAGAATAAGATAATATCTAATGCTTTAAACGTTTATACGCAGCCTGCTTTTGAATTCACGGCAGCAGAGATGGCTACTATTAAGAAATTAACCAAAGGTTTAACTTATGATGATATCTTCTTTCGAGCCAGAGATTTAGCATTTAATAAAGAGCATCAAAAAGCCCGATTGTTGTGTAATTATATCTTAAACGAACTACCTAATTATGCGGATGTACGAACCTTAAAAGGCCGAACACTAGCCTGGGATGGTGACTATAAAAAAGCCGAAAATGAACTATTAAACGTGGTTAAAAGAACGCCTTATTATGAGGATAGTTACTTAGCTTTAATGGATATTTACTGGTGGTCAGATCAAAATGACAAAGCCTTGAAAATAGCAAAGCTAGCTGCTAAAAATGAGGTTAAAAACCCTGAACTGAGTGTCAAATTAGCGCAGGCCTACAAGCGAATGAATGCGATTCCAAAGGCAGAGAAAATCATGGACAGCATCATTAGAAAATACCCGAAGAATAGTGAATACCCTAAAATCAAAAAAACCCTGAAAGAATGATCTCAAAAATAGCCAACAAACTGACTTTTATACTATTATTTTGTGCAGCTGTACAAATGCAGGCCCAAGAAAATAAGTACAATGGAAATCCAGATACCTCTTTTGAAACAGCACGCAAACTAGCTTTTAATGAGCAAAGAGCGCAGGCTCAAGATACTTTAAGAAATATTCTTACTAAATATCCAGATTATCATGATATTCGTACTTTTTTGGCGACAACGTACTCTTGGGATGGCGACTATAAGAAAGCGCGAAAAGAGTTTGCTTACGTTTTAGATAAAGATCCTAAGAACAAGCCAACTTGGATTGCAGCGATAAAAAACGAAAATTGGAGTGAGGCTCCTTTTACGGCTTTAGAAATGGCAAAAAAAGCGTTGAAAATTTTTCCAGCAGACCCTGAACTGGCTTATTTAAAAGCAACTGCAGAACAAAGCACTAACAATCCCATCGAGGCTTTAAATACAATTGAAGCAATATTAGAGAAAAACCCCAACGATGAAAATGCCTTAAGTTTTAAAAGTAGTTTAGGACAAACACTTCGTAAAAATACCATTGGTGTTACCGCGGCAGTCGACTTATATTCGGAAGTGTTTGATCCTATGCAATATTATACTTTGAATTACACCCGTCAAACGAAATACGGTAGCATTATCACCAAATTCAATTTTAATAGACGTTTTAATGAAAACGGAACTCAAATTGAGTTTGATTTATATCCAAAAATAACAGAAGGACTCTATGCTTATTTGAATGTTGGATTTGCCAATACCTTTTTGTTTCCCGATTTAAGATACGGTGCAGAGTTGTACAAAACTTTACCGCATAGTTTTGAAGCTTCCATAGGTTTTAGATCTTTGCAGTACAGCACTACTACTAATATCTATACGGGTTCTATAGGTTGGTATACCGGGAACAGCTATTTATCCTTTCGTCCCTACTTTACTCCAGGTGACAATGGAACGAGCACCTCGGGAACTTTTACCTATCGAAAATATAGGAGTGATGCTGATAATTATTTTGGTGTCGCTTTTGGGATGGGATTTTCACCAGAAATCAATCAGTTTAACTTTGGTGCAAATGAAAATACCATTGTGGATCTAAAATCTCAAAAATTGAATTTAGGTTATTATTTTACCTCTGCCAATAAAAAAAATGCTTGGGGAGCTCAGTTTGGAGTTACGCATCAGGAAATCACTTTTGATCAGGGTAATTATTTCTGGATTTATAATATCGCACTGTCTTGGGATATTCGTTTTAAATAAATATTTGTTGGGTAAAAACACATCCTATTTGTAGAGAAGGTAATGAGAATAAATGCAATTAGCATCTTTAGCTGCAAAAAGCGTATCTTTGCACAAAATTTAAGCAAATGAGTACTTTCGAACAATTCAATCTCCCTAAATCTGTAACTAAAGCAATAGATGATTTAGGATTCACATCTCCAACTCCCATTCAGGAAAAAACTTTTTCTGTAATTATGTCGGGAAGGGATATGATGGGAATTGCTCAAACCGGTACCGGTAAAACATTTGCCTATTTACTACCGTTATTAAAGCTATATAAATTTACTCCTGGACATACTCCTAAAATAGTGATATTGGTTCCTACACGTGAACTAGTGGTTCAGGTTGTAGAAGAGGTAGAGAAATTGACAAAATACATGTCAGTACGAACTATTGGAATTTTTGGGGGAGTAAACATCAACACTCAAAAAACAGCTGTTTATACTGGTTGTGATATTCTAGTGGGTACGCCTGGTAGAATTATGGATTTAACATTAGATAATGTGATTCGTTTTGAAGAAATGCAAAAACTGGTTATCGATGAGTTTGACGAAATGTTGAACTTAGGGTTTCGTACGCAGTTGACTGCTATTTTGGCTATGATGCCAAAAAAACGCCAAAACATCCTTTTCTCAGCTACAATGACGGATGAAGTAGATGCTATTTTGAACGATTATTTTGACTACCCTGAAGAAGTTACACTTTCTGCTTCTGGAACTCCATTAGAGAATATCAAGCAAATCACTTATCAAGTTCCGAACTTTAATACGAAAGTTAATCTTTTAAAATACTTATTAGAGAACAATGAAGACATGAGTCGTGTTCTTGTATTTGTTAATAATAAGAAGATTTCTGACATGCTTCATGACAGAATTGAGGAAGATTTTGATGGTCAGTTTGGAGTGATTCACTCTAATAAATCTCAAAATTACCGTTTGACTACCATGGCTTCTTTCCAAGAAGGAAACTTACGTGGTTTGATTACCACAGATATTATGGCAAGGGGTTTAGATATTTCAAACATTACCCATGTTGTCAACTTTGAAATGCCCGAAATGCCGGAGCTATACATGCACCGTATTGGTAGAACAGGTCGTGCAGATGCTACGGGAACGGCTATAAGTCTTATCGCTCCACGTGAAGAAGAGTACAAGGTAGAAGTGGAAGTTTTAATGAATATGGAATTAGCCATTGAGCCTTTTCCAGAAACGGTAGAAGTTTCGTCTAAATTAATTGAACCTGAAAAAGACAGGCAACCTATTAAGTTTATGATGAAAAAAGTAAAACTTGAAGGTGATGGTGCTTTTCAAGAGAAAAGTAAAAAGAATAAAAAAGTCAACTTGGGAGGACCTGGTGTTACCAAGAAAAAGACGCATGGTTCTGTCAATAGAAATATGTTAAAAACCAGAGATAAGAAAAGAAAAGACAAGAAGAAATAAAATAAAAAAAAGCCTTAAAAGTGAAATTCATTTTTAAGGCTTTTTTCTTGAAGAGCGTGCTACTACTGCGGCGTAAACACCAAACAAACTGGAGCACATAGTTCCACTCTTTTTCCAGTATCAGTAAGCGAACCCGTAACTAAATCTCTTTTAAAAATTACGATGTTGTTAGTATACTGATGTGCAACTAATAAATAATTCCCTGAAGGATCGATAGCAAAGTTACGAGGCCCTTTACCCAAGGTGCTGACTTCTCCTTTAGACTTTAACTTGCCATTTTTAGAAATTTCAAAGATAGAAAGAGTATTTGCCTCTCCTCTATTCGAAGCATATAAAAATTTTCCGTCAGGAGAAATATGAATATCGGCTGAACTAAAAGTACCTGTAAATCCTTTGGCCAAGATTGTTGTTTCCTGTATTTTTTTAAGCTTTCCTTCATCATAGCGAAAAACAGTTAAGCTACCATCCAATTCTTGTACTACGTAAACATATTTCCCGTCATTACTAAACGTGAGATGTCTCGGTCCGCTACCTGCCTTCACTGAAATACTATCGGTTGCTTTTAAAACCTCATCAGTTGAATCAGGCGAATAGGCATAAGTATATATTTGATCATTCCCTAGATCATTAGACAGTACATACTTTTTATCTGGTGAAAAATGCACCATATGAACATGAGGTGCTTCTTGTCTTTTAGTATTGGGTCCTTTCCCATAATGTTGAATAACCTGCTTTGCTTCAGCGATACTACCATCATTATTTTTACCAAAAACCGCTATGTTTCCTCCAGAGTAATTTGCTACAATGACATTTTTATCATCATTAATAATATAGCAAGGATCAGCACCCATGGCTTTTTGAGAATTTAATTGCTCCACAGTACCACTAGCAGCTTCATATTTAAAAGAGCTCACCTGACTGTCAGCACCATATTCACTAACAGCGTAGATAAAGTTATTGTCAGCTGAAACAGTTAAATAACTAGGATTGACCACATTTTCGGAAGTGTTTTTAAAACTAAAATCCCCAGTATTAGAATTAAAGTTATAAACGTAAATTCCTTTACTCTCACATTTAGTAGTGTACGTTCCTACCAGTAAGTTGTGTTTACTATCTTGTGCTTGCACGCCTGAAAAGATTAAAATTAGAAAAAGGTTGAAATACTTATTTTTCATGAGTAAAAATTTTATTGAAAAGCTAAAATACGCAATAATCTTGTATTGAATAGTATTTATTAAGTAGATCGAAAAATTCTACGAACATCAATCAAAACTGTTTACAAATTTGTATTTTTGAGACCAATTTCAATGAAATGCATTGAAAACAACATCAGCATCGTAAACTAGTCTTTGAATGCAATTTAAAAATCCCGAAATTTTATACTTTCTATTCTTACTGATCGTACCTATTTTGGTTCATTTATTTCAATTGCGTCGTTTTAAAAAGGAATATTTTACCAACGTTCGCTTCCTTAAGGAAATTTCGATACAAACCCGTAAAAGCGCTAGTATAAAAAAGTGGCTGCTTCTGGCATGTCGTTTACTATTGTTGACCTGCATTATCATAGCTTTTGCCGAACCTTATTTTTTAGCCGAAGATTCAAAAAATGTCAAAAATGAATTGTACATCATACTGGACAATTCGTTTAGTATGCAGGCCAAAGGCAAGAAAGGAGAACTGCTCAAACGTGCCGTTCAAGATGTACTGGAAAATGCACCCGAAGGTACTCCATTTACCTTACTCACAAATGACGCCGTTTATTGGAATACAGACAGCAAAGAGATTAAAAACGCGTTGTTAAATCTAAATTACAGTTCGCTTCCCTTTCAATTAGACACTCAGATAGCCAAAATAAGAGCACATAAATCTGCTTTTAATAAAGATATTGTGATTGTTTCGGATGTTTTAGGACTAGAGCAAAACCAATTGAAGTCCATTGATGAAAAGGACCAACTCTTTTTTATAGTTCCCAAAGCAGAACAAAAAAACAACATTGCGGTAGACAGCGTGTATATCAAAAACAGTCTTGAAAATTTTTATGAAATAGATGTCGTATTAAGTAGGCATGGTAGCAATTCAAACGCCATACCGATTGCCGTTTACAATGAAAGTAAACTTATAGCAAAAACCATTGTCAATTTTGAAAGCAACAAGAAAACCGCTGCTTTTACAATTCCTAAAAAAGAATTCCACGGTTATGTAAGCATCACCGATAATGATTTGCCCTACGATAATCAGTATTATTTTACCATTTCAAAAAATAAGAAGCCTAAAGTACTGAGCATTGGAGCAATTGCAAAAAGTGATTTTTTAAGTCGCATCTATACGCCTACTGAATTTGATTTTCATGCTGTACCTCTGACGTCGTTAGATTACAACAGCATAGATAGCCAAGATGTTATTGTTGTCAACGAACTCGAAATCATTCCTCAAGCCTTACAGACAACATTAAAATCTTTTGTTTCGAATGGCGGTAATCTCATTTTTATACCGTCAACACTTACATCTATTGAAAATGCCAATCCTTTTTTAAAGCAATTTGGTTCTGTACAATTCCAACAGAAGGATGATTTCGAAAAATTACTGACTGAAATTCATTTCAACCATCCGCTATTTAATGCCGTCTTTGAAAGTAAGGTTAAAAACTTTCAGTACCCCATTACTAAAAGTTCCTTTGTCATGACTAAGTCAGCAGCAGTAGCTTTAGAGAACGAAGATCAAACGGCTTTTTTAATTTCGTTGTCTAATCCGCTATCTACAGTTTATGTATTCTCGGCAGCGCTAAATACAGTAAATTCTAATTTTCAACAGTCGCCTTTAATTGTTCCTACCTTTTATAATATGGCGATGAACAGTCAAAATGCGGCCGTAACAGCATTATCAATTGGTAATCCGAATCCGTTTATCGTGGCAGCAACCCTTTCAAAAGATGCAGTATTAGAAGTAAAAAACAACAAAGAACAATTTATACCCATACAGCAAGTTGTAAATAATAAAGTAAAAATGGTTTTCAACGATTATCCAGAGCAGGCCGGCAACTTTGAAATTTACAATCAGAATCAAAAGGTCGAAAACATCAGCTTTAATTATAAAAGAACTGAAAGTGCCCAAGGAAGTGCTAATGAAAAACTATTAGCTGACTATACTGTTGTTGATTCAATTTCGACTGTATTTGACACACTGCAAAGCAGTAGAACAGACAATCAAATGTGGAAATGGTTTGCTATCTTTGCACTACTCTTTCTAGTTACTGAAACGGCCATTATACGATTCATGAAATAAGTGAATTAAATAGAAAAATAAGCATACAAAAAAACACACCTATGAGACTAATCATCAGAGAAGCAAAAATTATCGATTCTAAAAGTTCTTTTCATAACAAGACTGTAGATATTTTAATTGAAAATGGTGTTATAAAAAAGATAGGAACGGCAATTCCAAATAATGACAAGCTTGATGAAGTGAAACTAGATAATTTACACCTTTCACAAGGTTGGTTTGACAGCAGTGTTTCGCTAGGCGAACCCGGTTTTGAAGATAGAGAAACGATTAGTAATGGCTTAATGGTAGCAGCTAAAAGCGGTTTTACAAGTATTGCTTTGCAACCTAATTCTTTTCCCGTTATTGACAATCAATCACAGGTGTTATTCGTTAAAAACAAAGCGCTTCAACATGCTACAGACCTTTATCCTATAGGTGCATTGACTAAAGAAAGCCAAGGAAAAGACATGGCAGAGTTGTATGATATGAAAAATGTAGGAGCAGTAGCCTTTGGGGACTACAATAAAAGCCAAGACAATGCCAACTTGTTGAAAATTGCTTTACAGTACGTTCAAGATTTTGACGGACTTGTAATTGCCTATCCGCAAGATGAAAAAATAAAAGGAAACGGTGTTGCTAATGAAGGAATCGTTTCTACAAGATTAGGATTAAAAGGGATTCCCAATCTAGCCGAAGAATTGCAAATAGCCCGCAACTTATTTCTATTAGAATATACAGGGGGAAAATTACATATCCCTACGGTCTCTACTGAAAAATCAGTACAACTGATCAAAGATGCCAAAGAAAAAGGGCTTCAAGTAAGTTGTAGCGCTACAGTGCACCACTTAGTGTACACTGATGAGAAACTGGAAAATTTTGACACCAGATCAAAAGTAACTCCACCGCTTCGAACAGACCGAGATCGCAAAGCGTTGTTAGAAGGCATTCACAATGGGACTATAGACATGATTACATCAGACCACAATCCTATTGATATCGAACATAAAAAGATGGAATTTGATATGGCTAAAAATGGAACTATTGGTTTAGAAAGTGCATTTGGCGCTTTGATGACCGTGTTGCCTTTAGAAACCGTAATAGAAAAATTAACTGCCGGTAAAACCACTTTTGGCATTCCAAACACGCCTATAGAAGAAGGTGCAGTTGCCTGTTTAAGCTTATTTAATCCTGAAGGAAAAAGCACTTTCACTAAAGCTTCTATTCTATCAAAATCAAAAAATTCTGTTTTCTTAGGAATGAAGATGAAAGGCAAAACTTATGGTATAATCAATAAAGGACAATTAATACTCGCATAACATTATGAACAATACGATCGAAAAGGGAAAAACAGCAGCAATTACAAGTTATATTTTAGGTATAGGCGTGTTTATTGCAATGTCTATGAATGCAGATGATAAAAATTCATTTGCCTCTTTTCATATAAGACAAGGTTTAGGATTAACTCTAACCTTCATTTCGCTAGGGCTTATTATTAGCAATTTTGACAGTTTAATGATCTCTGCTCCTATGTGGATCTTCATCTCTGTTTTATGGTCTTATGGCCTCTTTAGTGCGATTAAAGGAGAAACAAAACCCGTTCCATTACTAGGAGCATTATATCAAAAATGGTTTATCAATATATCTTAATACAATGAATTTATCGCTTGAATTTCTCATTAGAGAACCCAAAATAATAAAAGAAAAAAATCCGCTTTTAATTTTACTTCACGGTTATGGTAGTAATGAAGAAGACTTATTTTCTTTTGCTTCTGAACTACCAGAAGAATACTATGTTATTTCAGCACGTGCTCCTTACAACATGCAGTACGGCAGTTATGCATGGTATGCCATCAACTTTGATGCTAATGAAAACAAGTTTTCTGATAACGAACAGGCAAAAGCCTCTAGAGATTTAATTCTAAAATTTATTGACGAATTAATCGCTACTTATCCTATTGATACTAATAATGTTATCCTAACTGGATTTAGTCAAGGTGCTATTTTAAGCTATGCTGTTGCCTTGTCTCATCCTGATAAAGTGCAAAAAGTAGTGGCTTTGAGTGGTTATGTGAACGAAGAGATTTTAGAGAATGGTTATGCCAATAATGATTTCTCAACGTTGAAAATATTTCACTCTCATGGAACTGTAGATCAAGTTATCCCTGTGGCTTGGGCTAGAAAAACAAGTCCGTTTTTAGCGGAATTAAACATCAATGCTACTTATAAAGAATACCCAATAGGTCACGGAGTTTCTCCACAAAATTTCTATGATTTTAAAAACTGGTTATTAGAATAGTCACTTGATTTTGACGGTTTATTACTATAAAAAAGTCCGCTCAAGAGCGGACTTTTTATTGACTATTGCTAGTTTATTTTTTAGGATCTAAAATTAAAGCAATACGTTGTATACAATCTTCATAATGGTATTTAGTCTCTGTATTAGTGGCTCTACTTTTGGCTATGCCTAATATCGTTTTTAACGTGTTTAGTTCCCCTCTTACTAAAGCTCGCACATCAGACTGGCTTACATTATAGTAGCTTTCAGAGCGATTTGATTTCATTTCGTCCGTCATCAAGTACTCCATTCTTTCAATATAAGCACGTTGTAAGTTTCTACGGTAAATAGTTACTGAAGATACCGCATTCGTTTCTTTCCAGATGCCTTTGCGCATGTCGCGCAATAAGTCTAATGCTTTGTAATTTGCCGTTCCTTGAATCTCAGCATCCATCAATCGCCCAATGCGATCAAAACTCAAAATGCTATTCAAATGCCTTGCTTGTAAATTTCTAAAACGCTCTGTGTAGCCAGCAACATCCGTATTTTTTAAGGTCTTTATATTCACTAACCAGCTTGGTGAAGCAAAAGCATTTGCTTGCAACCATTCCATTGCTTCTTGTTGTTGTGCTTTAGGAACTACGGTATATACCGCTCCTTCTTGGTTTGGTTTTTTAAGGTTTTCATAAACCCCACCCACATTAGTTACCACATGTCCTACATAACGACTCCACACCGCTAACATTTCATCGTATAGCTCACTTAAATCATCATAATTGTTAGTCACATCACTAGTCCACTTTGATAAGTGTGCGGCCACATATTCTAAGTTTTTAAGTCCGTATGTACTCGCTTTCATCGAATTGTTTCCAATGTCTTCGGTTTGCGAACTTGGATCAAAACTACTGCTTTGTTTTCCAAATTTATAGACAGGATTTCCTGCTTTTTCTAAAATCCATTTGTCTAAAGTAGGCACCTCAGCTTCTGGCGAAACCGCATTTGGAATCACACGATAGCCCCAGTTGACAGCATAATGATCGTAAGGTCCCATCTGACGTATAAAACGAACGCCTTTGTCACCTGGTTGTGCAATATAATTAAAACGAGCGTAGTCCATTAAACTGGCTGCGATTCCGTTTTTTTGTGTAAAGTCACCATTTCTATAACTCTCTGTATCATAAGCACAACTGGCACCCATATTGTGTGGAAAACCCAGTGCATGTCCCACTTCATGAGCAATAACCATGCGCATCATGTCTCCCATTTCTTCATCGCTGGTATTCAAAGTACGTGCAGATGGATTAGCAGCACCCGTTTCTAATAAATAACGGTTACGGTACGAACGCAGGTGATTGTGGTACCAGATTACGTCACTCTCAATAATTTCGCCCGTTCTTGGATCAGAAACACTAGGTCCTACCGCATTACGAGTCGTACTTGCGACATAACGAATAACAGAATACCGAATGTCTTCAGGACTAAATTCGGGATCTTCTTCTTTAGTAGGTGGATCTTTGGCAATAATTGCATTTTTAAAACCAGCGGCTTCAAATGGTTTTTGCCATTCCTCAATTCCTAGTTTGATGTATTTACGCAATTTTTCAGGGGTAGCAGGATCAATATAATAAACAATTGGTTTAATCGGTTCTACTAGTTCGCCTTTGGCATAAGCCACAGGATCTTTAGGTTCTAATCGCCACCTGCGTATGTAGGTTTTATTATCTGATTTAAGTTCGTTACTTCCATAATCGTACTGACTCATTGTAAACCATCCCACTCTAGGATCGGCCAGACGAGGCTGCATCTTATCTTCGGGCAGTAAAATCATGGATTGGTTCATCTGGATACTGATGGTCTCTGTATCTGCCAGAACAGGAGGTTTTGACGCATTGTAAGTAAAGTCTTGAATCACTTCAATATTCATAGGAAAACTTTTCATTGTAGTAATAAAACTACGTGAATCATCCAGTCCTTTTACTTTATATTCTTCGCGCATAGCAGATGATAAACCACTGATTGACTTGACATCGCTGCCATAAAACTTGGTTACATCAATCACGGTATTCGCTGAGTCTTTGCTGAAAGCTACAATATCAAACGCAAACAAAGTAGGCTCATAATTGTTGTTTTTCACCGAAATACTGATCGGTAAACTGTCATTGGCTACCGCCTTATACGACTTTAATTTGATAAGAATCTTGTCTTGAAAACGCTGCCAAACGATTAATTGTTCGTTCGTTTCAGATCCCGCATTCACATATCCTCCTCCTAAATTAGAAGGAAGCTTAGACAGTCTGCTCACTAAAAGCATGTCCTTGTCTAATAATGTATTGGGGATTTCAAAATAGTATTTTTTATCCACCTTATGTACGGTAAACAAACCATCATCAGAGATAGCGTCTTTAGTAATAACCTTATTGTAATCCTTAATAACCGTCTCGGGTTTCTTTTCGGGAGCGGGTGGAACAGCAGTTTCTTTTTTATTTTTTGATTTTCGTTCTGTCTGCCATTTTTTTTGAGCAGAAAGTGTACTTGGCGCAAATAGCAAAGTCGCCATAGTGGTCAAAATGAATAGTTTCTTCATTTAGTGGTGGTTTAATGATTAATCTGCACCAAAAATAATTGGATGCCCAGCTATAATCCTTTTTATGATTATATTTAACTAATTATTAACAATTGTAAAAGACTGTAATGCCTTCAAAAGAAGCGCGATATATCTTAAAAATATAATTACAATTGGTACTTAGACTAAAAAAAACAGCAATTTAAATCAGAGTAGCAAGTTTCAGATTTTATACTACTCCATTACAGTCGATATTTGTACTATAAAAGTAAAGGCAATGAATGCACAACAAGCTATCAACTATAATCGTATTGCAACGGCAATAGCGTACATACAACTTAATTTTAAAGACCAACCCCATCTGGATGAAGTGGCTGCACAAGTTAATCTGAGTCCATTTCATTTTCAGCGTTTGTTTACCGAGTGGGCTGGCACTAGCCCTAAGAAATTTTTACAATACATTAGTGTGGCTCATGCGAAGCAGTTATTGAAAGAAAACCAAGCGACACTTTTTGAAACAGCCTATCAAACGGGACTTTCTGGAACGAGCAGGCTGCACGACCTATTTGTAAACATTGAAGGCATGACGCCAGCCGAATACAAGAATGGCGGTAAAAACTTACTGATTAACTATCAGTTTTCCCCCAGTCCGTTTGGGAATATTCTTGTAGCCTCTACTACTAAAGGGATTTGTTATATGGCTTTCGCCGAAGAAGAAGTAAGCGCGCTAATCGATTTGCACAATCAGTATCCCAATGCCCAGTTTCGTAATGGCGAAGATCAGTGGCAACGCAGCGCACTGCAAATATTTAGCCATCCCAAAGATCCATT
>Ga0070748_1000506_pt1 | contig 19090 bp, 18 predicted proteins | sample VirMetDEL_Nov_12_FD_77015 | JGI IMG/M metagenome (GOLD analysis project Ga0070748, IMG submission 77015) | Aqueous microbial communities from the Delaware River and Bay under freshwater to marine salinity gradient to study organic matter... | ecosystem: Environmental > Aquatic > Marine > Coastal... | reverse complement strand
CAGAGTTTGTGGAGAAATTACCAAACGGTTTTGGAACTCAAATAGGGGAAAATGGAGCTATGTTGTCTGGATGTCAAAAACAAAGAGTAGCCATTGCGCGAGCCTTATATAAAAACCCGGAAGTATTATTAATGGACGAGGCCACTTCATCACTAGATACCAATGCGGAAAGTATAGTAAAAAAAGTAATTGATGATTTTAAATTACAAGGAAAAACCATCATAGTTATTGCACACCGTTTAAGTACCATCGCTAATGCAGATACTATCCTTGTAATGGAAAGCGGTGTGGTCATAGAAGAAGGGAATCATACTGATTTATTAGCCCAAAACGGTAAATATTATGATTTGTGGAGTAAGCAGAGTTTGGTTTAATTCTGTAGTACGGTTAAGCCATATGCTGCCATTATAAAAAACCATTGTTCGTGTGTTTTTTGATTAATCCCGATACTTTGGGATGAAGAAGAAAGGTGTAGAGAACCCTTTTTAATTCAAAATCTTCTTGCCCTCGTAACATTTCAAAAGGGAGAAGCACCTTAGGAGCATAATCCACTTTAAAAACTAATTATTCTCATTGGATTTGCAATCAATAATTGATTACACCTTTGACTGATACTCTATCTACTAAAAGTAATAAGAAACACAAAAGCTTTTTACTCTTGAAACAATCGAAGATTGAAATTTGATTTGACTAAAAAAAAAGAGTTAAATGAGATAATTCAATTATAAATACGTGTTTTACGTGAGTTTTTAAAACACTTTAAGTCAATCTATGAATGGTTAGTTGTTGTCGGAATTCCGGTATTTCGATAAGTATAGTTTGCAGGGGACGGCTTCTTGATTTAGTTTTGACACCTGAGAATTAACAAAGTTTTTTATTAAGACGTTACTAAGAAGCATGGTTTTTTTTCTGCAAAGTATTGGCCAATATTAGGGATTGCAGCAGCTGTTTTGCAACCCTATAAAAAACAAAAAATGGATTTTGATTAAGCTAATTTGTAACCCTTCAAAAAAACAAAGCTAACGAAATGTATAGTCGCGGATTAAAGAACATAAAATCAATAAAAAAGTTCTAAAGTAATCCATTTCGTAACAACAAATAATTATAAATTTAAACTATCATTAAAAATGAAATTAAGTAAATTAAAAACAGTAGGTTTATCGGTAACTCTATTAATAACATTGCTAATGGCAGGTTGTTCTAAAGATGCTGAAAATGCATCTGATTTAGAAATGAATCATATGGCAAGATTTGAAGAATCAGTTTTATTAAAAACTTCTTCGTCGGTAAATACAAGTTTAATATCAAACAAGAGTGTAAATAGTAATGAAAGTTATAATACATTTAAGATTGAGAATTTTGATAACCAATTTGTCTTGCGTAATGTATATGTGATAGATGGCATTGATTATGTAGATACCGGAGATTTTAACGACCAGGTAGCAGGAGATGGAATTTATACTTCATTAAAATCAACAGTTGGAGATAGTTCTAAAAAAAATTCTCAAACTAGAATTATTAAGAGTGATAAATTTAAATTTAACAACAAAATTGCAACAAACAAGGTCAAAATTGGATGTAAATTTAAAATGGTATACGGAGGGGCATCTTCATGGTTTGGAAATTCATGTGATGGAGGTTGTATTGAATTATATGACTGTAGCTTTGAAATTGAATTCTAAAGTTTAGTATTAATTGTATGTAAGTAACAATGTGTTTTTTTGGCACATTGTTACTTGTTTTTAAATAGTTGGAAAATGCTATATAAGACTCTGAAAAAAGAGATTGTTATAATTTTGTTTTGTCTCTCGTTCCTTTTTGGTACTCGAAAAATTATAGATTTATATTTCATTGAAACTGAAGTAAACTATTTGCTAATAGCTCTTGTGAAATTAATTCTTTTGTCTGTTTTGATTCAATTCATGAAAAAAGAAAAAAAAGATTTTCACGTAATTTTTAAAAATAGTTCTATTTTTTTGCTTATAATTTTTGTTGGAACATATTTAGCTTTCTCAAATTCAGAAAAAATAATTACTTTGAATGGTGCTGATATAAATCTATATCTACATGTTATCTTTCTTTTTAAATGTTTTGTGACGGGGTTTTTCGAAGAAACATTATTCAGAGTTTTACTTTTTAACTCAATACTAAAATCCCATTTTTTTTTAAATAAAAATAAAATTTTTAGAAGTTATATATTGACTTCAATTATTTTTGGTTTAGTTCATTTAATAAATTTGAGTTCCTTAGACTTTTTCAGTGTCTTAAATCAAATTTTATTAGCTTTTGGTCTTGGTATGATTTTTCAAATGCTCTTAACAAAATATAATAATATTTTATTTATTGCAAGTCTCCATTCGTTGATTAATTATTTTGGTACTCGTAACTCTGTTTTATTTCAATTTAAGAGAACAACAGATCTTGAAATATTTTCAGACTATGAAGTATTTCTAAATTTAGCGATCTTTATTTTTTTCGATTTTTTAATAATTATTTATCTGCGTTATTTTATAAAAGGTCAAATGGACGATGGAGAACAAATTCCATATACCGGATAACTAATTTGTAAACATCACAGGCAATCTTTTAGTTTTGTCAAAGCAATAAATTTGTAAATTTAAATCAACAACCCGACCGATGAAGTGATCCTACGCGGTAATAAAAGTTAACGACTTATCTCTTGATTAGGACTTTTAAGAATCTATTATATAATTATCTTCTATCCCTGATGATTTCAGCCAGTAATTTTTTAGCACGAAGTAATTTTACTTTTACATTACTTAAAGGTTCATCTATAGAATTAGCAATTTCTTGATAGCTCATTTCTTGAAAATAGCGTAACTGTATCACCTCTTGGTAATGCGGTTTCAATTCTTTAATGTAACGCAATAGCTGAGATAGATTTTGCTCAGTAATCAATTCGTCTTCGGCAGATGGAGTGGTATCTGCGATATTGTAAGCTTTTTGATCTTCTCGATCAGTGATTTCAATAAAAAGACTGGATTTCTTTTTTCTTAATAAATCAATATGTACATTTTTGGCTATACTAATTAACCAAGTGTTAAATTGGAATTCAGGATTGTAAGAAGCGATTTTGTCAAAAGCTTTAGAGAAAGTTTCTATAGTAATATCCTCAGCATTAGTTTCATTTTCTGTTCGCTTTAGCATAAAGCCATACACTTCATTCCAATAATGATTCAATAGAAAGGTAAAGGCAGCTTGGTCACCTTCTTTTGCTTTTTCTATTTGAGTGTTTATTTCCAATTGACTGGTTTTGAGAAAATATTAGTGATAAAGATATTGATTTGTGTGAAGATAAGCACTAATTCCACAACAGGGAACCAATATTTTAAATCTTTCTCTTTTAATTTCCCTGCAGAGAATCCTACGACAATCCATGCAGCCAAATACCTAACGAACAATAGACTTAAAACTAATATCCACTGAAACTGAAAGGCTAATAACACAACAGCTAATAAAATGAATAATAACTGAGAGAGGTAAAATGTTCCCAGTTGCAGCTGGTCAATTTTTTTATAATGACTCGCTGTGGCAATATGGCGTCTCTTTTGTATGATCCAATCCTTATAGGTTGTTTTAGGCTTTGAATAAGTGAAACTTTCTGGGGTGAAAGCTATAGTTGTGTTTTTCCCTGTTGCTGCTTCATTAATAAATAAATCATCATCACCTGACCTTATTTGAATGTGGTTGATAAAGCCGTTAACATTGAAAAACTCTTCTTTTTTATACGCTAAATTTCTACCTACACCCATGTAAGGTTTGCCTAATTTTGCCCAAGAGAAATATTGAACTGCTGTTAATAGCGTTTCAAAACGGATCAATTTATTTAAAAATGAATTTGGAATTTTATCGTAGCCACCGTAGCCTAAAACAATTTTTTTCTGCATCGTAAACTGCGAGCTCATTGCTGTAATCCAGTCTTTTGTTGTGGGATAACAGTCAGCATCAGTAAACAGCAAGTAATCTTTTTTTGCTGCTTTGATCCCTAGCGTAAGGGCATACTTTTTATTTCCCCAAAACGCTTCATTGTTCTCCACCTTAACCAGGCGAATGTTAGTATATTTTTTTTCAAATTCTTCAAAAACATCCAATGTAGTATCGCTTGACGCATCGTCAATCAAAACAATCTCAAAGTCTGGGTAGTCTTGTTCTGCTAATAACGGAATGAACTGAGCTACATTTTGCTCCTCATTTTTAGCACAAACTATTACGGAAATTGGTATTCTTTTGGGCGTTATCTTTTGTGCTTTTGCAAAAGCGAACTTTCCAAAAACAACTAAATAATATACAATTTGAACAACAACAATAAAAATAAAAAGGTAAAGGATCAGTATAAGCATCAGAGTTTAATGTGTTTTTAAATCGTCTGCAAAGGTATGAATTGAATTATCAATTGTAAATTATAAATTATGAATTTTTAAAGAATTTATCTAGGACATTTTTTCATCTCATTCGCAATTTTAATTGCTTGATGTTCTTTCGTTTTTTCTAATTCAGTAATGATATTAGTGTAATTTTTATCATCCCGGTTTTGAGATAGTTTTTTTGTAGCCTGAATTTCAGTAATCTCTATTTCGAAAGCAACAATGCCTCGCATTTGCAGCATGGTTTTAGGGGATAAATTTTCTATTCTAATAGGATTGTCAGAGTGTTGCTCGTATTTATCAACAAGGGATTTCAATGATTGAGCTACCGCATCACCTTCAACTATTTTAATTTTTCCGTAAATATGTACGGCTAAATAATTCCATGTGGGTACATTTTCATGATCATACCATGAAGAAGAAATGTAACTATGGGGTCCAGAAAAAATGGCTAAAACAGTATCATTTTCTAAAAACCCATTTGATTGCGGGTTTTCCTTTGATAAATGTCCTTGCAAAATAGAGTCACCAGATTCATTAGTGGTTAAAAGCATGGGAATATGCGTTGCACATAATCTACCATCTGTTTGGTTCACAAGAATTCCAAATCTATTAGTATGAAGAAAGGCATTTATTTCTTCGCGGTTTTCATTCTTGTAAATTTCTGGAGTGTACATTTTAAATTTATTTATGCTTTCACAAATTAAATGACATTTACTTCTGCTTCTATTTTGATACCAAATGTTTTATAGACCGTGTCTTGAACATGTTTAGAAACATCGAGTATTTCTTGACCCGTTGCATTACCGTAATTAACTAATACTAAGGCTTGGTTTATATGAACTCCAGCATCACCAAAACGTTTTCCTTTCAATCCAGTTTGTTCAATCAACCAGCCTGCAGGAACTTTTACTTCAGTTGCTGAAATTTCATAGAATTTCATTTCAGGAAATTTTTTGTGGATACTTTCGAATTCTGATTTTGGAATAATAGGATTTTTAAAAAAACTTCCACTATTTCCTAATTCTTTTGGATCAGGAAGTTTGCTTTTCCTAATGGCAGTAACAGCATTACTTACCTCTTTTAGAGTTGGGTTGGTGACGTTGTTTTTGGCTAATTCAGAGGTGATGTCTCCGTAGGAAATCCTAATTGTATGGTTTTTTTTGGTCAATTTATACACTACAGATGTGATGATGAATTGATCCTTGACTTCATTTTTAAAAATACTTTCACGGTAACCAAAGTGGCATTCCTCGTTGGTAAAACTTTTAATTTCTTGATTCTGAATATTTATGGCTTCACATGAAATAAAAGTGTCTTTGATTTCAGCACCATAAGCACCTATGTTCTGTACAGGTGTAGTTCCTACATTACCTGGAATTAATGACATGTTCTCTAAACCACCAAAATCGTGATCAATCGTCCACAGCACAAATTCGTGCCAATTTTCTCCTGCTTGGCTTTCTACCCATACATAATCTTCATCCTCTTGAATTATTTTTTTTCCTTTTAAATCAATATGAATTACTAATGCGTTGATATCTTTTGTTAAAAGCATATTACTGCCACCGCCAAGTACAAATTTTGGAGTAGCTTTATGTTCTTCTAAAACCGTTTTTAGTTCGGATAGCGTGTGCACTGCCACAAATTGTTTTGCCTTGGCTTCTATTCCAAATGTATTGTAGTTTTTTAAAGAAAAATCGTTTTGTATTTCCATAAAAGATGGCGCTTTATATTATTTGATTTAAGGAATCAAAAGTAAGAATTAAAATTTAGTTGTATAGGTTTTTGACCAAATATGCAACATAAACAACGGCATTATATAGGATGTTATTCTGGTGTCACCCTTCTGTAAACTTGCAATCAACTGAGTACTATTTATATTTTCTAAATAAGGCATATTAAAGATATCGCTTTTTGCAAATGCTGCCAGTTCCTCTCTAAAAAACGGATTATTGATAAGGTAATCTCCCCAAGGTGCGCTTAAGCCTACTTTTTTAAATGTTAATATTTCGCTTGGTAAGCGATCCTGCATTGCTGTTTTAAGTATGAATTTCCCCTTTTTTCCTGTAAACAACCATTTGTCTTCCAGAGAGCCTAGACCAGCAATTAGTCTTGGGTCTAAGAAAGGTTCTCTACATTCAATAGAAGCTCCCATTGTGACTCTATCGTTTCGATCAAGTAATGAACACAAGTAAGTGTGTTGATCAAAGTACAGGGCTTGCCTTCTTAAATTGTTAGGATAAAGGGTGGCAGCTTCTTTATATATTTTATTTCTGTATTCGTTCTTCGGTAAATTTTTAATGCCAAAACTGCTTGAAATGTCTTGTGGGTAGATATTACAGCCATTAAAGAGCACTAAATGAGAACTCTCTTCTAGTTGGGCGTACCGTGCTAATTTTTCATAACGCGGATTTTTAGCAAAATACCCAAAACTTCCTATTGTTGCTATCGCATGGAGTAGGCTAGGGTATTGTAACGGTTTATACCTTACGTAGCCTCCCATTAGTTCATCGGCGCCTTCGCCTGAAAGTAATACTTTAACACTAGGTTTGGCTAATTCAGAGATGGATAATAAATGGGGTTCATTTAAATGCATAATAGGCTCATCCTGGAAATAGGTAGCCCGTATTAAGTTGTTGTATAATTTTTCTCCTTCTAATTCTGTTGTATGAAAACCATAGCCAAATTTATCTGACAACATTTTTGCCAAATGAGATTCATTATGTTCTTTTTCTTTAAAACCAATATTAAAGGATTGTATGTTGCCGTACTTTTGATCATGTAATGATGCTAGAATAGAGGAGGAGTCAAGTCCGCCACTTAGTAAGACCCCTACGGGTACATCGCTGACCATACGTAAGCGAATAGAATCGTCAAAAGTTTCTCTAAACCATTCTACTGGGTTGTCAATGTGTGGATGTTCTTGGATTTCTTTTTTTAAGTCCCACCATTTGTCTGTAATAATTTTGCCGTTCTCATGAAAGATCATGTAATGACCCGGTAATAATTTTTGTACATTTTGATACAAAGTGTCCTCACCAGCAACAAAACGGTTAAAAATGTATTCTTCGAGTCCGCTCTGTGCTATTTTTAAAGGAACTCCTGCAGTAAAAAGGGCTTTTTGCTCTGAACCAAAATACAAACTTTCATTATGGATCGAATAGTATAAAGGTTTTACACCCATTCTATCTCTTACGAGAATTAGTTTTTTTTCTGCTTTATCCCAAATTGAAAAGGCAAACATACCATTAAGACGGTGCAGCATTTTTATACCATATAACTGGTATAATTTCATCAAGACCTCTGTGTCAGAAGCAGTTTTGATATTAAAGCCAGCGCTTTTTAATTCAGGGTAGAAATCTTTAAAATTGTAAATTTCGCCATTGAAAACCAGGACATATCTCGCATCTTCTGAATGGAAAGGTTGCTGTCCAGCCGATGAAGTATCTAAAATGGCTAGTCTTCTATGTCCTAAACCTATGTTGTTTTCGATAAAAATACCTTTATCATCAGGGCCTCGATGCTCTAATGAGTCACGCATTTGTGTCAAAACTCGAGAGTCTATCTTTTTTTGCGATTGCAAATGCAATATTCCATTAATTCCACACATAACTACTGTTGTTTTGTATTGTTAATTAATTCGTGGTATGTAGAGGCAATTAATTTCATGTTTATTTTATAATCGGCTTTATCCTCAACAAGTTTGCGGTTGCTAATAACTGCTTGCTCTCGGTAATCAGAATTTTTAAAAGACCATATTAGTTCTTCTGCTAACATTTTTTCATCATCTACAGCGACTAACTGCCCGTTTTTGCGATGAGTGATCCACCATTCATTTCCAGGTATAGCAGTAACTAAAGGGTAACAATTGGAGGCCATTGCTTCAAACAAAGAAGCTGATACTCCTTCGGTTGTGGGCATACTGATGTAAAAATTAGCTTTCTGTAATAAATCGGGCAATTCTGTGTTGGGTATTCTACCCGTAAAAAAAACTTTTTTATCAATCTTCAATTGTTTAGCTAACTTTTTTAACTGCTGCAGTTGACTTCCATCTCCTACAATAGTTAGGGAGAAATCTAAGCCTTTATTGTGTAAAATAGAGAAAGATTTTAAAATAATATCATGTCGGTATTCTGGAGAGAGGGAACGAGTAACAATTGCCTGAATTTTATCAGGACTAGCGCTATTCTTATTTTTAAATTTTTGTAAGTCAATTCCCTTTGGTAAAACAAGCACCTTTTTCATTTCCACATTTGCCTCTTTCATTGAAATTGTCATTATAGGTCCCCAAGCATGTATGAGTGTTGCATTTTTAAAAGCATAACGCTGTATTGCTTTTTTTATTGGAAGTAAAACTGATCCTTGTGGCCAAAGATCAGTTTTACCTTGTTGAGCAATTGCAACGGGTTTGACTCCAGATAGTGCTGCAAGGAATCCATAACTTGTGGTTCTTTCGGCAATAACCATGTCAGGCTGGTGCAAATTAATAATCTTTTTTATTTTGGAATATGCTAAGCTGAATTCAGCGATGCGCTTAATTCTGTTATATAGGGAGTCACTAGGGGTTTTTAGCTCCCATTTTATAATATAAAAATCACCAAATTCTTCTAATCCTTTAATCCAAGTTATGGCATCAGCTCTGTAGGATTCACCAAGAAAAAGTATTTTTTTTTTCTTCATCAAAATGATTTAAAACTCTTCAGTCGTTAGGGCGCGATTAATAAAGTCATTTAGCGGTTTTAAAAGAATTAGTTTTTTACTCATTTTAGAAACAAAATCTTTTCTGGTTACTTCTAAAATATCAAATGCACTAGATGCTTCAAAACTCTTAAGCTTTAGCAATTCAATTGCAGGATGTTCTTTTTCGTATCCCCGAGGAGGGTTTTTGAGTAGGTATTTTTCATTGCGATCTAAGCCGCCATATACTTTTTTAAAATCTTTTTCATTGAGAATTTCATCTAAATCTTCATGAAAATAGGCTATTTCTTTGCGTACCTTCTTTAAATCATCTGCTAATGGAGCATAAAGCCCGCCAGCAATAAAACTTCCTCCTTTCTCAAGGTGAATGTAATAACCGGATTTACTTTGCAGTTTAGTGCCAGACGATATCCAAATTCCCAAATGTGATTTATAGGGTGTCTTGTCTTTTGAAAAGCGAATATCCCTATTAATTCTAAAAGTGCAGTTTTTTACCTCTAGCATTTCTAATGAAGGGTCCAAGGGTTTCATGGCGTCTAACAAAGCAGCTACCAATTGCTGGTAATCTTTTTTGAAAACCTCATACCTTTTTTTATTTTCTAAAAACCAATCGCGATTGTTATTGTTTTTTAAATCTTCGAGAAACTGGAGGCTGTCTTTAGTTAGCATTTTTGAGGATGATTAAAGCTGTTTTTTTAAATCTTCTTCACTAATGTAACCTGAGTTTTTCCACTTTAACTCTTTGTTTTTATAAAGCAATAAAGTAGGTAGAACATCAATTTTCATGTCGTTCATCAAAGTTTTATTTTCGTCAGCATTAAGTCTAATGATCACGACGCTTCCTTTTAACTCATCTTGCATTTTAGTAAGATAAGGAGTCATTTTTTTACAAGGTGCGCACCAGTCTGCATAAAAATCGATCAAAACAAGTTGGTCAGTATTTAATAACTCATTGTATTCTTCGCTGGTCATTCCTACAACTTTTTCAGATGGTTTGTTAAGTCCTGCCGAGTTCCATTTTAAAAAACCTCCATCTAATTCATAGATGTTTTTAAATCCTAATTCTTGCAGCTTTTCGGTTGCTTTTTTACTTCTTCCACCGCTTTTGCAATAAACAAATACGGCTTTAGTTTTATCAAATTGTGCGACGTCAGAGACAAAATGATCTCCTAAAATGTTGGCATTTTTTGCATTGTCAATATGTTCTGCTTGAAACTCCTCTGGAGTACGTACATCAATAATTTGTGGACTTGTTGTCGTTTTTATTTTTTCTGCAAATGCAGTGGCTTCAATTGTATTAACGTTTTTTGAACTTTGTCCATTGCAAGATAGGATGGTCAAAGAAATCATTAAAAAAAATAGATTGCGAAGTTTCATTGTTGTGTTTTTAAAAGAAATATAATGAGGCTAAATTACATAAAATATTAGGATTTGACTGTTATAGCGTTCAAATCATAAGTTAAAAATTTGATAAGATTGGTGTGTCGATTTGACAATTTCTTCCGTCCTTTCTGGATGTGTATCAGATATAAATAGTTGGCCAAAAGAATCACTATTTACCATTTCGATAATTTTAGAGACACGAGTTTCATCTAATTTGTCAAAAACGTCGTCAAATAGTAATATAGGTTTTACACCACTTTGTTTCTTTAAAAAATCAAATTGAGCTAGTTTTAACGCAATCAAGAATGATTTTTGTTGACCCTGAGAGCCAAACTTTTTAATTGGATGGCCATCAATTTCAAAGGATAAGTCATCTTTATGAGTTCCTACACTAGTATACTGTAACGCTCTGTCTTTATTGATATTTTCTTGTAAAAGAGTTATTAGGTCTTTTTCATACAAATGGCTTTCATATACCAGCTGTACTGTTTCTTGCGACTCAGTAATGGCATGATGATGAGACTTAAAAATAGGAATGAACTGTGCGATAAATTCTTTTCTTTTTTCAAAAATATACTTTCCGTAAAGATCTAGCTGTTCATTATATATCGACAAAGTGTCTTTTTCGAATACATGATTCAAAGCAAAATATTTTAGCAAGGCATTGCGTTGACTCATCACTTTTTGGTACTGGATAAGTTGTAATAAGTACTGTGAATCCAATTGAGAAATTACACTATCCATAAATTTTCGACGCGTTTCACTTCCTTCCACAATTAGGTCTCTATCTGCGGGAGAAATGATAACTAACGGGATGAAACCAATATGATCAGAGAATTTATCGTAGGCTTTACCATTGCGCTTCAATACTTTTTTTTGTCCTTTCTTTAAACTGCAAACGACTTGTTCTGTTCTGTCATTTTTTACGAATTCAGCATCAATTACAAAAAACTCTTCACCATGTTTGATGTTTTGTACTGCTAGTGGATTAAAATAACTTTTGCCATAAGATAAGTGGTAAATGGCATCAAGTACATTGGTTTTACCAATGCCGTTTTTACCAACAAAACAAATTATTTTGCCATCAAACTCGAAATTGGCTTCTGAAAAATTTTTATAGTTGAAAAGGGAAATTTTTTTTAAATACATTTTTAAGGCTTGCTGGTATTGAGCTGTTTATTGTTATTGAGTGGCTTTTAAAAAGTGGGTGCAAATTATTGAAAATTATCGATAAAATCAGCTTTTACAGCTATTCTGTTGTTAAAACTTTATCTTTGTAGGGAAACCAGCAACAGTAAAAAACGGCAATTTTTTAATTTGAGTATAAAATCTGATTTTTTTTGCGTCGGTTTGAATAAAAATTTTATTTTTGCGGTTCACTAAATTAAATTTAAATGGCTACTTATAGTAAAAGAGGATATAAAGCACCTAAAGAGAAAGAAGTAAAAGATACTGTTGAAGGAGTAAATATTGATGAAAAAGATAGTGCTACGGCTGAAGTTTTTTCAAAATTAGACGAGACTGCATCAAAAACAGAAGACTGGGTTGCTAAAAATCAAAAAATTATTATTGGTATTGTTGGAGCTGTAGCTATCTTTACTGTAGGATATTTAGTTTATCAAAAATTTATCGCTGAGCCTAAACAATTAGATGCTGCTAATGAAATGTTTGTTGCACAACAAAATTTTCAGCAAGCGGCTGATGGAGTTGCTAGCGACTCATTATACAAATTATCACTGAATGGTTCAGAAGGTAAATTTGGTTTTATCAAAATTGCCGATGAGTATTCAGGTACTGATGCTGGGAATTTAGCTAATTACTATGCAGGTATTGCTTATTTAAATACAGGTAAGTATACGGAAGCAATTGACTATTTAAGTAAGTTTAAATCAGAAGATATCGTTTTAGGTGCTTTGGCAAAAGGAGCAATTGGAGATGCATATTCTGAAAAAAACCAACCAAAAGAAGCGTTAGAATTTTATATAAAAGCTGTTGAAGCAAATAAAAATAATTTTACAACACCACGTTTCCTATTAAAAGCAGGTAAAACAGCTTTAGCATTAGGGAATAAAGAAGATGCTCTTAAATATTTTACTGATATTAAAGAGAATTTTGATACTACTCCAGAAGCAGCGTCTGTTGATGCTTTGATTGGATTAGCACAATAGTAGAATTTCAGACTTTTAGAATGAGAATGTAGGTTTCCGGTTTATAATCAAAAACTAAAATCAAGATCAAATGGCTACTGTAAATAAAAATTTATCTGTTTATGATAAAAGCACGCTTCCAAAAGCGAAAGATTTTCGTTTTGGAGTGGTTGTTGCTGAATGGAATGAGACGATAACTGAAGGCTTGTACAAAGGTGCATATGATGCTTTTTTAGATAATGAAGTTCCAGATAACCATATTATAAGATGGAATGTTCCAGGTAGTTTTGAGCTTATTTACGGATGTAAAAAAATGTTGCAAACTCAAAACGTGGATGCAGTAATCGCTATAGGTTGCGTTATTCAAGGAGAAACGAAACATTTTGACTTTGTTTGCGAAGGAGTTGCTCAAGGAATAAAAGATTTGAATGTTCAGACTGATATTCCAGTTATCTTTTGTGTACTGACGGATAATACTTTACAACAGTCAATCGATAGAAGTGGTGGTATCCATGGCAATAAAGGTACAGAAGCAGCTATAGCAGCTATAAAAATGGCTTTTATTCGTCAGCAGGCATCGTTGACACATGACTATAAAAAACAAGCATTACTATCTTCTGGACAATTGCAAATTGAAGATTTGCCTTTGAAATTAGAAGAATAAAAAAGTAAATATTTCATAATGAAGCCTATACTATTGATAAAATAGTATAGGTTTTTTTGTTTTATTTATGAATGGCTAAACCCTAAAAGCCAATAGAAATTCATTAAATTTGTGCTCTTTAGTTTTAAAAATAAAACAAAAATTTTAAATATTTTTTAATGTCAAGTATTATTCAATTACTTCCTGATCATGTCGCTAATCAAATTGCTGCTGGTGAAGTCGTTCAAAGGCCAGCATCTGTTGTTAAAGAATTACTGGAAAATGCTGTAGATGCTAAGGCAACTGATATTAAATTAATTATAAAAGATGCGGGTAAGGCATTGGTGCAGGTTATAGACAATGGTAAAGGAATGAGTGTTACAGATGCTCGTTTGTGTTTTGAACGTCATGCCACTTCCAAAATACGTTTAGCCGAGGATTTATTTTCATTAGATACTAAAGGTTTTCGCGGAGAGGCCTTGGCTTCGATTGCTGCTATTGCGCATGTAGAAATGAAAACGAAACAAGATCAGGACGAGTTGGGGACGCAAATCGTTATTGAGGGAAGTAAATTTATGGCTCAAGAAGTTGCAGTGTTACCCAATGGTACCTCGTTCTCGGTTAAAAATTTGTTTTTCAATATTCCGGCACGTCGTAATTTTCTAAAGTCAGATACTGTTGAATACCGTCACATTATCGATGAATTTCAACGTGTCGCCTTGGCACATCCTAATATTTACTTTACTTTTTACCACAATGGTAGTGAAATGTTCAATTTACCAGCAACTAGCTTAAGGCAACGAATTGTCAATGTTTTTTCGGGTAAGACTAATGAAAAGCTTGTTCCTGTACAAGAAGAAACGGATATAATAAGTATTCAAGGTTTTGTTGGGAAACCTGAATTTGCTAAAAAAAGTAGGGGCGAACAATTCTTTTTTGTCAATGACCGATTCATTAAAAGTGGTTATTTGCATCATGCAGTTATGGCAGCTTATGACGGCGTATTAAAAGATGGCGCTCAGCCCAGTTATTTTTTATATTTAAACGTACCTCCCAATACAATTGATATTAATATCCACCCTACTAAGACGGAAATAAAATTTGATGACGAACATGCTTTATATGCTATTTTGAGGGCGTCTATTAAACATAGTCTTGGTCAATTTAATGTTGCTCCCATTTTAGATTTTGATAGAGATGCTAACTTAGACACGCCATACAGCTATAAAAATTTAGAAGGTGCTACGCCAACAATTCAAGTCGATCGTAGTTTTAACCCTTTTTCTGATGATAAGGTTAATAAACATTATTCATCATCATCATCATCATCAGGATATAGAAAGCCAGAACCTACAGCGAGCTGGGAAAGTTTGTACGTAGGTCTAAAACAAGAATCGGATTTTATGAGTAACAGCAATGAAATTTCTTTTGAGAGTGAAGAAGTTACTGGTTCCTTATTTAATGACGAAGAGGTAGAGCAAAATGTCAATAACGCATATCAGATTCATAAAAAGTATATTGTTTCACCCATAAAATCAGGAATGGTTATTGTGGATCAACAACGTGCACATCAACGTGTTTTGTACGAGCAGTTTTTAATTAATATGACTGTACAACAAGCTTCCAGTCAACAACTTTTGTTTCCGTTGGATTTGTATTTTTCTTCCGTAGAAATGGATCTTATTAAAGAACTGAAATTATCTCTAATCAATACAGGGTTTATTTTTGAAGATACGACTGATGAGCATGTTGTCATTTCAGGTATTCCTGTTAATATTACTGAGAGTGAAGTATCTTTAGTTTTAGAACAGTTGTTGAGCGATTTACAAGACGGCATACCAGAAAGTAGTTTTAGTCAAAATGATACGATTGCTAAATCTATGGCTAAAAGTTTGGCTGTTAAAACAGGAACTTCTTTGACTGTTAAAGAACAAGAGAATTTAGTTAATGGACTTTTTGCTTGTAAAGACCCTAATGTATCCCCTTTTCAAAAACCCACTTTCATCACCATGCGTGTGGAAGATATAGATAAAAAATTTGCACTATGAGAAATGTAACCGAAACGGTAAAACAATTAATTATAATTAATATCCTATTTTTTATTGGTACCCAAATTGTTGGAGATGGTGCTTATAGAATACTGGCAATGTTTTTTCCAGAGAATGCCGACTTTCAATTCTGGCAACCCATTACACATATGTTCATGCATGGAGGATTGATGCATATTTTCTTTAATATGTTTGCTTTATATTCATTTGGTTCTGCACTCGAGAGTATTTGGGGAAGTAAGAAGTTTTTATTCTTTTACATTTCTTGCGGTTTAGGAGCAGCTTTACTGCACACTGGTATTAATTATTATTACTTTAATGATGCTGTAAGTATTTTGAATACGCATGGTTTTTCTAAAAGCGAAATTGTACAAATTTTGAATGAAGGAAAAATTAATACCCAATGGCAACAAATACTAACGGTTTCTGAATTTCAAAATTTTACAAGTGCTTATTTAGGTACAGTAGTAGGTGCGTCTGGAGCTATTTATGGTGTTATCGTGGCTTTTGCTTTTATGTTTCCTAATGCAGAGTTAGCTTTATTATTTATTCCTGTACCAATTAAAGCAAAATATTTTGTTCCAGGTTTAGTTTTAGTAGATTTGTATTTAGGTGTTTCAGGGCAATCTATATTTAGTGGAGGAGCTGGAATTGCTCATTTTGCCCACGTAGGAGGTGCCTTGTTTGGATTCTTGATTATGTGGTATTGGAAAAAAAATCAATTCAATAATAATCGCTGGAATTAATTCTTGGCCATGCTTTATTATATTTAACTAAAACCTAAAAAATGGATATCATAAACGACTTAAAACAGCAATATAAACTAGGAGGGATAACTTTCAGGTTAATCTATTGGAATGTTGCCTGTTTTTTACTTTCGTTAATTTTCTTTTATCAGTTTAAGATTGGTAACTTTGATTTTCCCAGTTGGTTAGCGTTGAATACGGAACCTACTAATTTTATTATATACCCCTGGACTTTTTTAACCTATGCCTTTTTTCATGATGGTTTTTGGCATTTGGTTTTTAATATGGTTATTTTGAATTTTGCTAGTTCCCTTTTTCTTACTTTTTTTACTCAGAAGCAATTACTAGGACTCTATGTTTTAGCAGCTATTTTTGCTGGATTTGCCTTTGTGACCGGTTATTATATATTAAATTTTAGTGCTTCAATTGTAGGCGCCTCTGCTGCTATTATGGCTGTTTTAGTTGCAGTGACCACTTACCAGCCGTTAATGAATATTCGTCTGTTTTTAATAGGAAATGTAAAATTATGGCATATCACAGCAGTAATTTTGATCTTGGATTTAATGCAATTTAGGCTGGATAATACAGGAGGTCATATCTCTCATTTATCTGGTGCGTTCTTTGGGTTTATTTATATTCAGTTACTTAAAAATGGAACTGATTTAAGTAAAGTGGTCTCAGCGGTTATTGATTTTTTTACTAATTTATTTAGAAAATCGCCTTCTACACCTTTTAAAAAGGTGCATAAAAATTATGTGAAACCAAGAGAAAAACAAGTTTCAAGAATTGTTACCAAAGATAAAACACAACAGCAGATTGATGAAATTTTAGATAAAATAAGTCAGTCTGGATATGATAGTCTATCCAAGGAAGAAAAAGAATTTTTATTTAAAACTGGAAAATAAGAATTGTAGCACTATTTTGAAATAAAGATATAATTTTACACGTTATTACTTTATAAGACTAATTTCACTCAAGAAACTATTACCTATGAAAAAACTTTCCTGGTTTAATAAAGGGATGTTTACCTTAAACATTGTTCTTACAGTAGTTACGTTCATAGCGTATGTCTTACCCTTTTTGGCACCAAAAATGTTTCCTATATTGTCAGTTTTGACACTTTTTATGCCGTTATTTTTTATACTGAATACTTTGTTTTTTCTTTACTGGGCAATGCAGTTTAAAAAGAGAATGATTGTTTCTGGAATTGTACTTTTGATGGGAATAACTTTTATCAATAAGTTTTATAAATTCTCAACTAAAGAATACCCAGATGATGATAAGAATTTTGTGGTGATGAGCTATAATGTGCGCTTATTTAACCTGTTCAAGTGGTTAGATAAAGAAGATGTACCCGGAGAAATTTTGGCGTTCATAAATGACAAAAATCCGGACATTCTCTGTATTCAAGAATATTCGGCATCAGCTAATTTAGATTTAAAAGTGTACCGTCATAAGTACATTTTGATGGAAGGAAATAAAATCAAAACAGGTCAGGCTATCTTTTCTAAATTTCCAATTATCAAAGAAGGGAATATTGAATTTCCTAGTTCCAATAACAATGTTATTTATGCTGATATTAAAAAAGGGAAAGATATCATTAGAATATACAATATGCACCTTCAGTCAATAAAAATATCTCCTGATGTCAATGAAATTTCAGAAAATATCGATGTGATTAATCAAGAGAAATCGCAGATGATGCTTTCTAGAATTAGCAAGGCTTTCAAACAACAACAGCAACAAGCAGAAATTTTTAAGGAACATAAGAAAGAATGTAATTATCCCATCATTATTTGTGGTGATATGAATAATAGCGCTTATTCCTATGTATACAGAAGTATTAAAGGGAATTTAAAAGACAGTTTTGAAGAGGCAGGAGTAGGCTTTGGCCAAACGTATAAATTCAGGTATTATCCTGCTCGTATCGATTATATTTTTGCAGACAGTAAAATGACAGTCAAAGAATTTGAAAATTTTCCTAATTTCGAAAACTCAGATCACTATCCTATTATGGCAAAGTTATCTCTAGACTAGCTTATTAGTTAAAGCTTTTGGTTTTTTAAGTAATCAATAGTAAACTTCCCTTCGTTAAAGAGTAAGTCTAAAATACTCAAATTATTTATAAAACCGTGTTTGTCTTCAAATACCTGGATGTATCTTTCAAACTGAGAGTTGTCTTTTTTACCATTTATTAATGTACGGTAATCTGTGATTAAGTTCGTGTCTACGTCGTGAATATAGTCAGTTGTTTTTTCAAAATCAAATTTCAATCGTAAGCATTTTAAAACAACATCTATTGTTTCAAAATTTAAATCTATTAAAAAGCGGTGTTTCTTTTCAAAGATTGTTCGGATATCATCTTCAAAAAATTCGAAAAAAGGAGAGCTTCTATATGCGGTCTCAAGAGATTTAAAATGCTGTTTTTGCCAATCAAAATCGCCGTCTATAAGTATTTCCTTAGTTTTTTGTTGGTTTACTGTAGCATGCTTAACAGGTATGTTTAAAAGCTGAATGCCATTAGGACTATAAATATAGGCTCTATTTCTATTAGTTTGCTTTTGAAAATTATCTTCTACTTCAAATATAGTTTTTTCAGCCTGAACCATTGTCACAAAATGACTTATTGACGGAAAATAGCTGGGATGCAGTAAGGTTTTCATTAGGTGTATTATTTAAAAAATTAAGGATTAAAGTTATGGCTAACTTTAATCCTTAAACTCATAACTTTTTTAATTAAGCTTTATTCTCTTTTCTTTTTTTCCAAAAGTACTCTCCCACAAAAAATGCAGCTAAAGCGATAAGGAAATATTTAAAATAAGATTGTGGTTGGCCTTCGCCGCTTACAGTAGTAAATACTCTGTCCCATCTCACTTTATTAATTCCTTTACCGTTGGTATCCCAGCTCATCCAAATGAACACTGGTTTTCCTACGATATGATTTTCTGGAACATATCCCCAGTAGCGGCTATCTTCAGAGTTGTGGCGGTTATCACCCATCATCCAATAATAATTTTGCTTGAAAGTGTAATTTTTG
>Ga0070748_1000503_pt1 | contig 19175 bp, 24 predicted proteins | sample VirMetDEL_Nov_12_FD_77015 | JGI IMG/M metagenome (GOLD analysis project Ga0070748, IMG submission 77015) | Aqueous microbial communities from the Delaware River and Bay under freshwater to marine salinity gradient to study organic matter... | ecosystem: Environmental > Aquatic > Marine > Coastal... | reverse complement strand
CTGGCTCAATGAAGTACCAGAGCATGAAGCACTTAAGCATTGGAGGAATGCAAAATGACTGACCTACACCCAAACCTAGAACACTTTGTTGTCACCACCCACGAACTTGTACGCCATGAGGTGCGCGTACTTGCCTCTAACCAGCGAGAGGCTAACGCCCAAGCATTGGCTGGTGATGGATGGGTAACTCGCTTACCTCAGAGCATGACAAAACTGGTAGTCGAAGAGGATGTTGTGGTTCAGAACATCATGATGATTGAGAGCGCACTGATGAGTCTCGCTAAGATGTGCGAAGAAGATGAAGAAGAATTCAACAACCGCGTAGCCAAAGACTACCCATTCACCCAAAGCCTTGATGACTTACTCGCTGATGTAATCGCATGGCGTGAATCACAAGAGGAGGGCTAACCATGTGTCCTGATTTCGTTATATTCCAAGATGATATCCCTTCAAAAAAGGCAGCATCTAATGGGCTTACCTCTAAGTTTGAAGTAAGAGTAACCAGAACCATAACTGAAAGCTTCCTTGTCGAGGCTGAAGATTGGGAGGAGGCTGAAGATATCGTGCAGCAAGGCGACATCAAGCCTTACCGAACAAAAGAAGGTGAAGACTTCTATGACACTGATGAGGTCGATGATGATGGCGCACCAAAATGAGAGTCCTTGATCTCTTCTCAGGCATAGGTGGGTTCTCGCTTGGCTTGGAGGCATGCGGTATGACTACCGCTGCCTTCTGTGAGCGTGATGAATTCTGTACCAAGATACTAAACAAGCATTGGCCTGATGTGCCTGTGCATAGCGATGTGAGGAAATTAGATGGAACAAAATACGCAGGATCAATTGACGTTGTTTGCGGGGGATTCCCTTGCCAACCATTTTCAGTTGCAGGACAGCAGCGAGGCAAAGACGATGACCGTCACCTCTGGCCTGAAATGTTACGAGTCATCAGTGAGTCCAAGCCAAGATGGGTCATTGGAGAAAATGTTTCTGGCTTCGTCCGCATGGCACTCGACGATGTGTCGCTTGACTTGGAAAACGAAGGCTACACCGTCAGGACGTTTGTACTACCAGCTTGTGCCGTTGACGCGAAACACCGCAGAGACAGGGTATTCATTGTGGCCTACGCCACTAGCTCACGAAGCGAGACTAGGCTACCAAGACAGGAGTCGAGGAAAGAAAGGCACACAAGAAAGCCTGACCACGAAGGTAATCAACGACTTGGGTGGGAGACAGGCGGTGACTGGGCAACTGAACCCGCAGTGGGTCGAGTGGCTGATGGGGTTCCCAATAGGGTGGACAGAATTAAATCCCTAGGCAACGCCGTTGTGCCTCAACTAATTCAAATAATAGGTGAGCTAGTGCTTGCCGCAGACAAGGAAATGAACCATGAGTGATACGAACACTACCGATCCCATTTTTCTAATCAACCTGACCATCATTGAGCGTGAGTTACTGTTACGCATGATGAGTTCATCGACAGATGACCCACGCATACATGGCTTGATAGGCACATGCTTTTGGTCGCAAGCCTACACAAAAGAAGAAGAGGGCGCACTTAAGTCCGCATGGACATCCATTCAAAAAAAGGTTAATGAGCTACCCAATGCCGTCGAACTATACTGATCAACCTGCATCACCCGCCTCACCTACCTCACCTACCTCACCACCTATCCCAGAGGACGCTCCATGGGGTGGGTTGCGTGAGAACTCTGCTGAGATACACAAGCACCGCATCTTGCGTGACTTCAAGTGTGAGTGGTGCGGTGAACCATTCAAGGCTTACCACCCACTGTCTAGATTCTGTAGTGCAGGGCATAGGGTCAAGGCATTCAGATCACAGCAACCTGTGAAGATACCCAAGCCTAAGCGACTTACCCCGCTGATGCGTAAGGGCAAGATGTTCAGACCACCTAGGCACCTAGTCTAATCCTCCTCACCATCCTCGTGCTCTTCGGAGTCGAGGATTTCACCTTCCTCATCATCCCAATCCTCTTCCAAATCTGACTCATCAACCGCTTCCTCGACCAACTCTTCTTCGACTAACTCTTCTGGCACTTCCTCCTCGCTCACCACCTTCTCCATGAGCACAGGCGCAAGTTGATTCTTATCGATCAACGCCTTGAGTCTTGACTCAACCTCTGACCTATCCATCTGATCGATACGCCCATGCTTGATTTCTTTCTTATCGACCATCAGCCCTGCTAACTTTGCTCTGCCTAACTCAGCAGTTACTGCCGCCCCATACGAACCATCCTCAACTGCCGCATCCCTGATCATCTGAAGATCACGCGCAACCTTCTCAAAAGTAATCTCATACTTCTTCTGGTTAGATTCTTGTAGCTCCCTAATCTTATTCTGCACATGCGTATATCTTGGATCATTAAGCAGCATCGATGCCGACTGAGTTGGCACTGAGTAACCCGCACGAAACGCACACTCTGTATTAGTCAGATCTTGATAAACAAATGCCTGAATAAACGCCTGTTGTTTTTTTGTAAACGGACGTTCCTTAAACTTTGCAATCGCATGCCGCTTTGGACTGTTGAGTATGTCAGTGTCAGCATCATACTCATTCTCACTCACCTGTTCTGCACCCAACAAATCACTACTCATAAATTAAACTCCAAAATTTTTTTTCCTTTTCCTACCCCCCTTCAAAGAAGGGAGTAAGGGGGTGTCCCGTAGGGGAGATATTTATATCTCTCTCCCCTTCTTTAGAAGTGACCCACCTGACCCTTGACCCACCCTTATAAATCAATGACTTACGAGGCGAAGGGTCAAGGGTCACGGTAGGTCACGCTGACCCTCGTGACCCTACCCTATTCCCTTATAAATCAATGACTTGACTTACCGTAGGGTCAAAACCAAAACACCCCCTTGACCCTACGCTTTTAGGGTATTCAGCCCCCCGCGCAAACCTCGAAACTACATTAACTTTAGGGTCTAAGTGTGTCACCGCGCCCAACAGTTTCGTTACGTCCAACCCTACCATCCGACCCCTTCACAGGCTCAACCTTCACCCTATGATCGGTCACGCAGAGTATGTTTTTGCCACAGTGACGGCACCCGCTGTAGTCTATTCCAGGGTACTCAGCCACATAGTATTGGGCCTCACATGAGAGGCATTCCACATGCCATTCGTTGTTCACTACTACCTTCATACGACCTCCTAACCCGACTTAACCCGACTGCCTAGGGCCAGGCCAAGACGTTCTATTGATCAGCCTAGTCACCACTAATGGCGTTGTTTTCATGCGCTGTGCGATCTTTGAGCAGACCACACCACTGTACTGCATGCTCAAGATCTCTCGCTTCTGTGCTTCGGTGAACTCATCCGTCACCACCGTCTTCAGCTTATATGATATGTAGTTCTCGTGCGCCACTTCCTGCGCCCGTATCGCGGACATGAACATGTTACTTGCTAAACTATTACTCACCTTATACTTCTCCGTTGCTTTACTTACCTGTTGACTGTATTGCTAACATCAATCCCTCTACAGACTTTGTTAACTTGCGTATGTCCGCAGTGTTCTTGCCTATGTTCTTGGCTAAGAACTCCATTGACTCACTGAGATCCTCGTTTGCCCTGCTCAATGCACTCAACTCTTTCATAGTACCAATGAACTCCTCAACAAGATTCTCTTCTACCTCTGCCTCCAAGGTTACCTTTGCCATATCGTACTGCTCCACTCGCGTATTTATTTATCATCTGTTAGAGTCCGCTCTGACCCTTGTTGCTTTGGGTTCCCCGTAATGTGTGTGCCTTCCTCACCCACTTTGACACGCACCTCTTGCGGGGTTTTTTACCTAACCCCTATCGACTTGTGCGTCTGCACACTTAGCCGCCACTTAGTATTCTTCTTACAGAACTCCACCGCTTGATTGACATAGTCGTTCTGGTAAGACACATCCATTGGTTGAATCAAAAAATTTTTGAAGTCCAACCGACTTAACTCATCTAGGTCAACACCATCTTGCGGGTACACCACCTTCAGCTCATCACCTTTAGTGACTACCAAATCTGTACCCGCCTTGGGGCTAACACATACCCAGTCAATGCCCTCGCACAACTCGACAGTGCCATTAGTTTCTATGGCAACTTGAAATCCCCAACCATGAAGTTTGCTAATCAACTGGTCATCAACCTGTAAGCCTGGCTCACCACCTGTAAGAACAACCAATAGGTTGTCTGCCGATGGCCTGTACCACTCTTCATGTATTCTTTCAGCCAACTCAAATGCAGTCTTAACCTTGAACCCTCCAAGAAAGTCAGTGTCACAAAAGTTACACTGTGCAGTAGCCCTGTCCTTCTCCTTACCAGACCATAAGTTACACCCAACAAAACGACAGAACACTGCTGGTCTTCCTGCGTTGATGCCTTCACCTTGTACCGTGTAAAATATTTCCTTAACGCTGTAGGTCATAACTTATCCTATTAACTCAAAATTCTTTTGGCCTGCTTGGGTGTTGTTCCAGCGCGCCGCTGATGCGTGTGACTCGATACGATCCATCAAAATCATTGCTCTTGTTTTGGTACTTAATCCAATTGTGTACGGGCCTTGCCACCGAGTATCCAATCCACAGTTACGCCCCACGTTGGTGCTGTCTGCACTACTGAATGGAAAGTGTGAGAAAATAGTCGGGTCAAGCATCCGCAGCCCATGTAGTTTCACTTTGGGCCTACCTTCCGAATCACAAACAACATCCATCGCCTCAGACATTCTCGCCCACCATTCGGGCGAACCTATTTGACTGAACGCACCCGCACTACCGAATGCTATGCGCTTGTAAGCAACGGTCATGTACCTCAACACATCAAGTGATTCATTCAGATGCCATACTGGTACACCCTTACCATAGATCTCAGCGCCCACAGTTTTGAACCAGGTAGCTCTCATTTTTGCATTGGCATCGTCATCCCCATCAATAACATCAGGAATCACATGCCAATCGCAGTTTGGATGCATGTGCCACTCACCTACAAAATCAGCAAACCCGCTGACATCAAATGCTTTGCCAGACTTCCATGAAGTGAAGGCTCCATTGTCCAGGGCAAATGACTGACAGATCTCAGCCACCAACCCTACGCTTCCTGCGTGTGCATAAGATACAAAGCCATGCTTGCCTTGCATTGCTATCTCTGTTTGCAATCCGCCACTGAGCGGAACCCCATGGTAATGAATCATATTATAAAACGCTTATCGATATAGCTGCTGCCAGCCCTGCAACCGCGCCAGTACACAGCACCATCGCAGCTATCTTAACGCGCATGTACACCAGCATCAGGCTTTCTTGACCGCTTGCCTTAGCTTTCACATCTCCTTCTAAATCCCTTCCTATCTCTTTGCCGTTTGACTTAACGCGGAAGTTAACAACAGGCTCAACATGCCGCTCAACAACCACATCTTTCATCTCAACCTGCTTAAGGTTGAACTGCACAGGACTTTCTTTATTATCCACAGCCTTCTTAGCTCTATCCCACGGAGCAACAGGCAACTCACTCACAGAAAACTTCTTAAGCTTATTGCCTGTGACCACCAATTGTTTTCTATGACGCATGTTACTAAGTGCAGTCCCAAGTTGTTCATGGCTGACTTCCCTGCCTCGATGCTTTAACTCTATGACTATTGCCTTTCGGGTTATAGGTCTACCCACTTCCTGCAACAACTCATACACCCACCTACTTATCTTTGGTCGCTTTGATTCACTCATTCCTCAGACTCCCATGGTCTTGTCATTTCATTTGATTCAAGGTAATGCCAGACCGCTTTGCCTGGCACGGCATGCGTCTTGACCAAGTTACCTTTATATTTCTGAACATAAGACACTGCCTTTTGCCCAGCCTTATCACCACTGTTCATGTTGGCTTTGCTTAAAGCCTCCTTAGCCAGTAGTTCTAATTCTTTTCTGATATAAAACTTTGTGCTGCTCATAGCACTAACCACCACGTTGGCAATGGCTACCTCATCTTCTTCAGTTAACTGGGGTCTAGTGTTGCGCTGCGTGAGATCTGATACCTTCCACATACCATCATCAAAGTCGAAGCTGGCTAAGTGCTCTTTAGGTTCCATAGCATTACGCGCTTCATAGAAGACAGATACGTTTGATTTTTCACCACCCAGCTTGATACCACTATCAAACCAACCGGCGAACACAGAGCCACCACGCGCCGACATGAACGTCTTATCATCTGCCCGTTCCTTACCTGTATGGTGGGCTATGATCACGGTCACGTTGTGCATATCCATCAGCATATCTACTCGATCCAGCAGCTTGCGTATCTCTGTGTTGCTGTTCTCTTCCCCGTCAAAGAAGTTAATGATGGGGTCGATCATCACGATGTCTGGCTTGTGAAACTCAATCTCTTGACTGAACTGTTCTATGTCTTGGTCGCGCATCAGGTTCTTTCTCAGCCGCCCACTGATGATCAGGTTGTTGTGACCCATCCTTCGCAGGTCATCATCAAACTCAAACCGCTTGTAGTAGGTGTCTATCCTGCGCTTAAGAAACTCTGCGATGATCTCTGCCTGAAACCACATCACCTTCAATGGCCGACTGAACTCCACATCCATAAAGTCTGTGCCGGTGGTAGCCCCTGCTGCGAACGCACCCAGCCAGTTAGACTTACCAATCTTTGGCTTGCCAAGTAACAACACCCGACTCTTCTGGAATATGAATGCATCACCCCAGAACTGCTCGATGCCATCATCGTTCATGTCCACCCATTCAGTGTCGCTGAACGGCTTTAACCCTAGTGGGCCTGATGACTTATCCTCTTCACCCTCACGCTTCTTCTCTTCTATGGGATCTTCTTGTGATTGAATGACCTTAAGATCTTCATTGATATCTGTCTGCCACTTGGATGTCTCCCACCCAAGCACCCCTGCATTCACATCATCTGGGTGTCGTTTAATATGCCCGTTGATTATGCTGATGGCTGTACGGGTGACCTCGATCAGATCCATAGGAGGAAAACATGTTTGGTTCCAGTCCTGCGCCTTGATCAATACCTCGCGCATACCCCAGCCTTCTTTCACCCACTTGCCTATGAGCCTTGCCAAGGTATCGTTGCGAGTACCCTGTTCCTGTGGTGCCTCAGTCAGTTTGTCGCGTATGCTCTCAACCTTGCTGCCCGTGTTGAACACATGCATCATTTGCAGATCGTTATCGACTAGGGCGGGGAGATCATCCATGCCACCTACGGCATACTGTTCATCGCATGTCATCACATAACCATGTGAAGGGGCGACCATTACATACCCGCCATCACCACGGACATCGAGCTTGTTGAGTCCCGCGCTATTACGAATAAGGGTAGAGCCAAGGCTATAGAAGTAGTGAGCACCACCCCGAGGGGTTGTCTGTTTCAGTGGCGTTCTTGTAATTGCACCAGCATCTATCCAGTTCACAGCGTCATCACTGTCTGCATCTACTACCGCAAAGGTAATGCCAGTGATCGCCGCCCAGTTTGCCAGTGGGTATTGGCTGTGCCACTGCTTGATCTCATCTTGAGATGGCTGGATCTTTTGATAGTGCTGCCACTTTACCCGTGGTGTCTTGGCCCACTTAGATTTAAGTTCATCCTCTGAATCAAATGGATGCCTGGTGCGGAAGTATTGCGGCACCACTTCACTTGGTGAGCCACAAGGGATGATGTGCATGCCCTGCTCCCACATATCAAAGAGCAGTTCTTCCTTTGCTTCTGGCGACATAGGCCCGTCATAGCTACTAGCTAGAAAAGGCATCATCAAGATTTCCGTCCGACCCAATACCTCTGGTCATCACCGCGAGATGACTCGATAGTCATGCCTAACTTGTATGCTGCCGCCCTAATACACCTGACTTCTTCTTCACTGTTCAAGAACACGCTGTCACCTATAGCCATCTTCTTCAAAAGCTTTTGCCATTTGCCTTGACCCTTCGTAGGATGACTTGGCTTCGGCACGTTTTGCTCAATCATAAATTCCATGACACTTCTTTTTGTTAGCTAAGTTGCCTCATACTACTCATGTAATATCCGTTTGTAAAATTATTTTATAAAAAGGTATTGCACCTTGGTGGACTTTGGTGCACTATCGGTTTTGTAGAGAGATGAGTTAGACAGAAGAAAGGAAAGAAGCATGACAAGCATGAAGTGTTTGGCGCTGCAATTAGTGGGTGCAAAAAGCAAGAAGGCAGAGATAGAGAAAACGATCAGGAAGCTGAACCGTGAACTCTTGGATACGAAAGAAGTAAGTGCAATGCTTGCTCCGATCCATAATGAAGGTGGGGAAAGAACAGTAGATGGTATTACTGTAGAGATGAAGAGAGATCACATCTGGGATCAAGTCATCCTCGATGAGGTATCTGAAGCAATTCCAAAGCAAGACTGGCCCTCCTTTTTAACTCAGCAAACTACATACAAAGTTGATATGCGTGCATTCAAAGATTATGCATTAGCTCATCCAGAGCTTGCATCTAAATGGCATGACGCACATTCAATTAAGTTAGGTGACCCCAAGGTCAAAGCAATCAACGCTGAAAAACTACTTAAAGAGGAGGACTAATATGTCTTTACTTCAGCAGGTTACGAGTACCCGCGAAAGCGGTGGGCCAATACCCCCAGTGCGGATTAACATCCAAGGCACGGATGGTATAGGTAAGAGTACGTTTGGTGCTAACGCAGACCAATCGATCTTCATTCAAGCGGAGGACGGTCTGTCTTTCATTGATGCGCCAAGGTTTCCTCAAGCTAATACTTGGGAAGATCTTATTGAGCAGGTGAAGACGCTTGTGACTGAAGACCATCCGTATAAGACGGTTGTTCTGGACACCACTGATGCTGCCGCCAAGTTGGGTGAAGCATATGTGTGTACTCAGAATGGCTGGACAAGTGCGGCAGATCCCAAGGCGGGGTACGGCGCGTTCTATGTAGCTGAAGAGAATGCATGGGTTCATCTGTTGAATGGGTTGAACGTAGCTCACACACAGAAAAGCATGAACATCATTTTGTTAAGCCACGTTGCATCTAAGGCGTACAAAGATCCAGAGTTGGAACCTTATGATCGCTGGGAGATGCGTTGCAACAAGAAGGTCAACGCCCTGATAAAGGACTGGGTTGATTTCAATCTGTTCGCTAACTATGAAACCACCTTAATCAAGGATGGTCAGAAGGCGCGTGGTGTGAGCTACGGTAATCGCAGTTTGTTTACCAAGTTCGCAGCAGCGTATGACGCGAAGTCTCGTATAGATCTTCCACAGAAGATTGAGTTCTCATGGCAATCCTTTATGGATTCCTACACCGCAGCATTGTCTGCAAACAAAAACGAAGCAGCTTAAGGAGCAGCATTATGGGTCTATTAGATCAAGGGATCGATGTAAGTAACATCGAAGCAAGTACAGGTGGCGGTGGTTCTGAGCCGTTCCCAGCAGGTGATTACACTTTGTCGGCAGCTATGTACGAAGAGCAGCAGTCTAAGGCGGGTAACGACATGATCAAGATTGAGTTCAACGTAGTTGGGCCAAGCTATGCAGGTCGTAAGATCTGGGATTACTTCGTGCTCAACAATCAAGTGGGCGTGTCTCGCTTGAAGGGATTCATTGGAGCCACTGGGCAGGATGTATCACAGACGTTGAACACCGACATGCTTCGCGCTGCAATGGGTAAGCAGTTCACTGCAAGCATCAAGGTTGAGCCTGGTTCTGGCCAGTATGGGCCAAGCAACAAGATTGCTGGGTACAAGTCTGGTGCTGGACCTGCACAACCACACGCTCAGACTGAGCAGCCACAACAGGCACAGGCTACACCAGCCGCTGGCCTAGAAACGGCAAGCTGGTCTTAACTAAGTAGTAAGGCCAAGGGAGAATCCTACTTCCTAGTAACACTTGCCCGTCAGTGTGGCCGAAGACGGGACTGTTTAGACCAAGGGGCTTCCTCCCCTATTAGCGTGTTCCCGTCCGCGTTGGTCGATAGGCGGGGCTGTTTTTAAAACCAAAGCAACAAGAGAAAAACGCTATGAAAGCACCAACAAAAAAAGAAGTAACAGAGCAGTTGAAAGAAGAGATCAGGCTACGCAGCCTAGATAAAGAGCATCACCTCAACACCTTGAAGCAACTTGGCGTAGCTGAGGATCGCATCAGAGAGCTTGAGCAGTTAACCAAAGGCACTGATGTCTTTCAGGTGTCGCACCCGTCCAACCTGTTTTGGCACCGATACGCTGACCACGGTCTGCGGATCTACACGCACGGGGATGACCATGATGACAGCAAGCAATTGCTTACCAGAATCCCATTGTTTACCAACCATGACGGCGAAGCGGATAGGCAGAGCAAGATAGAGATCTTGTTGAAGTTGCAGAAGCTTTTGTCTGAAGCCTACGAGTCTTTCCCCGATGAATATATTGGGGTGGAGATCTTCATGGCAGAAAACCATGTGAACTGCTGATCATGAGTGAGCAAGAAAACATTTATGGCATGGAAATTGGCGATCTCAAGCAGGAAGTCATTGCTGCGCTGCAAAGGCCCTTCGTTAAATTTTATGGGCTTGATTCATTTCAAGCCTCTAAAGAATGGAAAGCTGGTATAAAAAAGTATTATAAAAAAGATGCTGCAGCTAGAGGTCGCCCTTATTCAGATTTAAAAAAGGCAATAAGCTATGAGGTATCAGAAGAAGTAATAGATTATTTAAGACCGTCCGTTAATAAAGGTAGTCAACGCGCTTTGTACAACGCAATGCTCAACGCAAGCCCAAGGCATTACAATATGTGGCTTGAGTTTTTTGATCCGAAGCAACATCAAAAACCCTCATTGGTTGGATATCACATTAGCGCACTGACTAATGTTCCTATGTTGGAGGGGCCAAAAGGCCGTCAATATATAACCCCTAGACTTTTACCCACCAAACCTGGGAACGTCTTTACTTTAGATCGGTATTTTGAAGTTAACAGTTCTCAACACAAGTTAAATAAAGATCGAAGAAAAAATGCTGGACTTCCTCCTGCCAATCATAAAATCAATCAACTTGTTGGTGTAAGTCCTAATTCAACTTATACCGATATATGGAGTAAAGAGGGGCCGTTAATTCATAATGGGGAAAAAAACGGACTTCAAATAGGTTCAGATTCTCTTGTTAAAAAACTTTGGTTTCTTGGGGACGCTGACGGAGAGTTCTCTCCTGACATGGAGTGCGCTGTTTCTAGGTGGAACCAAGGGCTTAATAATTTTATACAAGACAACGAAGTTAATTCTAGTATTTATCTAGATCAAGCAGAGGAAGTACATAACTACTCTTGGGTAGTTGCCATCATGAGTTTGATGAACTTTGACTGGTTTGTTGAAGAGCCTATATCTACTGGCATTCAAGGATCAAAGTCTAAAAAAACAAACGTAACTCCATACAACTCTTACCACAAAGTTAAGCTTACGGTTCCTAAGAATAAGGGGATGGTCGTTGCCCCTAAGCAACTTAAACGAATCGAGCCTTATGGAGTGAGAGAACATGATGTGGCTGGTCATCCACGAAAATATAAAGATGAATACGGCGTTGTGTACAAGGTGATTAATATTGCTCCGCATAAGAGAGGAAATCCAAAGCTTGGCCGAGTAACCAAAGACTACGTTGTAGTTAAGGGTGACAAAAATGAATGAACTAACACGCGAAAAGGTAGAGTCATCAGACCCTGCCGCCCCGTGGAACGTAAAGGACGCAGAGTTCTGTGATAAGCATCCTGATGTAGAGATAGAGTCTGATGAGTATGAAGACTGTGACTCGCCAACTGGATGGTATACCCATGAATCTTGCCCAGTGTGCGAGGCGCTTGCTCACCTAAATGAGGGGCAGTTGTATTGCACAGACTGTTACAAGCCCGACCTTGAGTACGATCTAGGCGAGGGGTTCTATTGTTTAAATTGTGAAGAGTATGCCGAAGGCGTTAATGCTCATGGAGCTATTGTAAAATGAATGAAGAATTTGAAATTGAAATGCCTGGTGCAAACGAAGAATACCAGTACGCCCTTGAACTTATTAAGAACATGGCAGGTATTGCAGATGATCTAGATCCTGATGTGTTTGCAGAAACCATGATGATCTATGCAGCCACTTACCTCATAGCTAATGAGCGCATTGAGTTCTTAAGCCCTTTCTTATTAACAACCCTGAAGCAAATTGAAGATCAATTAGAACCAGTGGTATGTCACTAATGAAGTTAAGATACTATCAAGAAGAAGCTATTGATGCTGCGCTGCACTGGTTTAAAACCCAAGACACGCACCCACTGATCGTCCTACCCACAGGTGCTGGCAAGACTGTAGTCTTTGCTAACCTGATCAAGCAGTTGTTTGAACGAGAGCCTGATTGCAGGGTTTTAATTTTGGCACACCGGCAAGAGCTTGTGTCACAGGCAGATGACAAGCTCAAGAAAGTTTGGTCATGCGCCCCGTCAGGCATTGTGGCTGCTGGACTTAACCAGTTTGAAGTAGATGCCCGTATTGTTATCGCCAGCCGTGACACCTTGGCCACACCAAAGCGTTTGGGGTCTAGCGGTCACTTCGATTACATCATTGTTGATGAAGCCCACCACGTTGCGCCAGATCCAAAGACACGTTACCGCAAGATCTTTCAACACTTTGATGATGAACAATGGATTGAGCCTAAGATTCTAGGCGTAACAGCTACACCATTTCGCATGGGCCAAGGCTTTATCTATGGCCTAGATGATCACTTCTTCTCAGGCGTAGCTTACAAAGTAGGTATACCTGAGATGATCAAGCAAGGTTATCTCTGCCGCTTGTCTGCATTCCAAGTAGCAGATGATGCCGTGATCGATGCATCTACTGCGCGGGTCAAGTTCAAAGGTGGCGACTATCGTGAGTCCGACATTGCCAAGCTTGCCATGGAAGATCAGACCATGCTGGCCATCATCAATGACTGGATAGACAAGGCGTACAGCAAGGGCAGACTAAGCAGTGTGTTCTTCTGTATCACAGTAGACCATGCCAATAAGATGTGCATGTACCTGCAGCAAGCAGGCATTGAGGCCGCTGTAGTGACGGGGGAAACCCCGCAAGCAGAGCGAGAAGAAATCCTTGAGCGTTTTGAGGACGGCAAGATCAACGCGCTATGTAATGTAGCTGTTCTCACTGAGGGATGGGATGCCCCGCGAACTGACTGCATAGCACTACTCAGGCCCACTAAATCGCTTGGCCTGTACATACAGATCTGTGGTCGAGGCATGCGTACATGGGGAGACAAGAAAGACTGCATGCTACTGGACTATGGCGAAAACATGCAGCGCCATGGGTGTATTGATACAGCTAAACCACCAACGCCTGAGAAGGAAGAGAGCAAGACTCCCAAGATATGGATCTGCGATGAGTGTGTAGGTGTGAACGACAACGATGTATACACCTGTGTTGAGTGTGGCGCTGATCGTGTGAAGCAGATGGTGAAAGAGCAGCAACTACTGATAAGCGCGATGGAAGAAGAGAAGGATGCCGCCACATCCAGGCAAGCAGCCGCAGGTTCTGTCTTATCAGATGAACTAGAAGATCCCGCTGAGAAGTTAGAGAAGATTAAAGACATTGACTATGTGACTGCTGAGAAAAAGGTATCGAAGAGTGGCAATGAATACCTTAACGTCATGTTCTCAACGCCTGGTGAGTATTGGCCGCAGAGTATGCCGATCATGCTGGGCATGAGGGGTAAGGCTGGGATGATGGCAGAGAAGAAGTGGAGGGCGTTGACCAAGCAGTACAAATGCCCTGCAGACATTGACTGGGCTGTGCATCAAGTGAACGTCCAGAACAATATGAATCACATTAAACAAATCACTGTAAGAAAAGAGGGGAAATACTGGAATGTTATCAGCGTCCATTTTTGAAAAGATCGATGAAGCCATTGCCGCAAAGGAAGGCCGTAACCGTGGACACCTAGGGTTCAGTGGCATAGGAGATGATGATGAGTACCGACAGTGGATGGGATTCCGCTGGTGCTTACCATCTACATTCGGCGGCAGGATGCTGCGCTTGTTTGACTTGGGCAACCGCATCGAGGACCAGATCGTAGATAACATCCGCGACACTGGGATTATATCTATAGCCTCGCATGATGCAGATGGTAACCAGTTCAGGGCATCGTTCCTTGGCGGTCACTTCGCAGGCTCCTGTGATGGCCTTCTCAAGGGCGTACTGCCACCCCCTGATGAAGAGGTTGTTCTTCTCATGGAGGTCAAGAGCGCCAACGACAAGCGGTTTAAAGAACTAGTTAAGCTACAAAGCTACGAGGACTGGAGCGATTCATATCGTGTGCAGATCCATGCTTACATGGGCGCGCTTGGTCTAACCAAGTGTATGGCTGTAGTGATGAACAAAAACAACAGCGAGATATACTCTGAAATCATCGATTACAAGCCACAAATCTGGGAGCGTGCTCAAGAGAAAGCTGAACGCATCATCTGCAGCGATAGGCCAGACACCAGCACTCGCCGCTCAGAAAAAGATTGGCGTATGAAGAATGAGCCTAGTGTGTACAAAGACATCTATTATGGTCGGCGGCTACCTGAGTCAGGCAACTGCAGGAACTGTGTGCATGTGAAGCCGCTTACTGACTCCAATGGTGCGGTGTGGTTGTGCAAGAAGAGAAACCATGCCCTCTCGCTTGATGAGCAGCGTATTGGATGCGAAAAGCATATGTGGATACCCGCACTGGTCAACGCAGACCATATGCCTGAGAGAAGCACGCCTGACGGCATGGCTTATCGAGCAGGTATCTTGGAGTTCTTCAATGGCAAAGGCCCAGAGGGGGCTGAGTATGAGTACAGTAGCGCAGAGATGCGGGAGCTATCTAAGACTAACTTCAATACCCAGATGATGATCGAGGGCGAGAAGATTAGGGCTGAGTTTCCAGGCAGCTACTATGACAACATGGATGAGAGCACGCCTGGGTTTTAGTCCCAGGCGCGTGGGTCTTTAACAATCAGTATCTTGGTCCCTGGGTATAGCGCCTCAACAAGCTTCTTCTTGAGCGTGAATACTTGGGTGATCATACCCTTAGTATCTTCTACCACCACCTCACCATCGCGCTTGTAGCGGAAGTCTGCAACGTATGAGCAGATCTTTTTGTCTTCACCATCTACTGTGACTATGCAGGGAAAGTCTACCTGTACCTCTAGATCAGAGATCTCACCGGCATCTTCGTAACGCCTAAGTATCTTGTAGCGTGCCGCCTCAAGCTTTGAGTCGAACATGATGCCATCGTACTCAGTCTTCTTGGCGAAGTACTTACTCTTTTTCGGTGCGCGTTGAGGGATCAAATTAATCTATGCCCATGAGTTTGTTTAACTCTACCTGCTTCAAGGCATCTATGCCACGGTCAAAGAGTGACTGAGGCGGTGCCGGTGGTACAGGAGCGCCTGCTTGAGGTGGCCCAGGCGGTGTGCCAGCCTGTGCTGGGGGCATTGGAGCCGCAGGCTGTGCCTGTGCAGGGGGTTGAGCCGCAAGTTGTTGTGCAGCTTGTGCTTCGGCTGCAGCTTCTGGTCTGAAATCTTTACCTTGAAACTCACCAAATTGTTGGCCAATTGATTCAAAGTCTAAAGGATTAGCAAGTTTGTTTTCATTGCCTCTCAAAGCTTCTGCAATGGTTTCGCTGCTTGGAAAAAATGCATTAAACTTTCCTGCCATAACCATCCCAAGATTGGGTGTCTTTGCTTTTTTTAAAGAAACAACAATGTCTTTTGTAGAAAGCCCAAGGGTTTTGGCATCTTCAATGGCCATGTTTAAATCACGCAAGGATTTAAAACGCTGCTCGTTTGACGTTATAAATGCTTGAGTCGTTGCCTCCGCATCAACACTTCCTCGCTGCTTCGCCACTTCGTTAAATATGCCAGCCGCATCTCTTACGTTTCTTCCAGCCTCAAGAGCGCGATAATAAAGGACTCTATCAACTCTTGGCTTTATGCTTTTAACGCCCGTCAAAGCCTCTGTAAATTCTTGCGCTCCATCTAACCTATAGCCTTGTTTGCTTACGCCAAGGCGTTCATCCCCTAAAGCGGCAGAAGCAACTGCTCTAGGAAAGTCTTTCATTCTGACATCTAAAGAAAAAGGCAAAAACGAATCTGACCCCGTTGTTATATCTACTGGACTAACTCCAGGCATAATACCATCTGCAAAATGAGCAAAGCCTTTACCAAACTTTGTACCTAACGTGTCTGATTCCCTCCAAACCGGCCTATTGAAGTTTGTATTATTTCTAAGTATGTCAAGAGCCTTTTCTGAAACAATTGCCTCACTCATAAATGGCGAGAAAAACTCTCTAGCAGCACCGCCTTCTCCCAAGCTGGCTTTAAAAGCTATTGTTGTTAGATCTTCTTCTTTGGTGATCCCATTATTTACAGCGTTAAACACAGCCGCTACTGGACGGGTAATGTAATTATAAGGATTGGTGTACGAGAAGTTATAGAAGTCGGTAACCTTGCCATTTTTATCTGTAGCCACAGGTATTAACGTAGAGTTTCTATCCCAATCAGCCGCCATAGAACGCTTGTAAGCATTTATCTGTTCTTGATCTGCGCCAGTTAAAATTGTTCCTGCTTTAACCAAAGAAGTTGGTATTGCTACGTTCACAGATGTTAGGCCCATTAAGCGCCTCATACCTATTTCACGAATCTCTGGAGACTCGCTTGCTAACTCCTTAATGCTTCGACCAAGAATGTTCAAGCTGGTCCTGATCATCTCAGCAGGGAAGGCAACGAAGTTACCAAACGGCATTTGCCTTAGCCTTTTAATGTACTCTGGAACGCGAGAGTAGTTAGGAACGGTGTCTTTGACAATCTCTGCAGCTTCACGTTTCATCGCAAGCTTTAGTTGCTCTTCAGTTAATTCAGAAGCCCTTATGACCGGCCCAAACTCTGTAAAGTTTCTTGGGTCAGATACAGCTATTGATGCATTAGGGTTTTTACCAAACACATTTTCAAGCCGACCAAGTTCCATTTCATAACTGTATGTTTTCCACACATCATCAGACGCTTGATAAAGCTTTGCAGCAAAACTGTTTTGTAACCCTTGGGTTTTTTTGAACATGGCTTTGCCAAGTCCAGAACCAATTCCAGTACCCTCTGCAGCATCAGTCATAAGTGATTCAAACTCACCAATCTTGGCGTTAGTATTAACAACACCCAAATCAATAAGGTCATTGTAATAATCTTGTCTTTCCGCAAGAGTGGCGTTGCCTTTACCTGGCCCAGTCAACCTTTGGTTTAAGTTACTGAATACAGTTGATACAGAATTTGCCAAAGCTTTTGAGTTGCCGATATTACCATTAGCCAATGCGAAGAAGCTGGCTGTTGTCGCGTTTCTTATCTGAGTGATTGGGCTGTAAACTGTTTTAGCTATTTGAGACAAACCCTTTAGACCCAGGAACGTCGAGTAAAGTGGTATGCCTCCTTTAGCTAAATCAAAAATATCAGCACCACCTTCAAGCGCAGCTTTGTACTCGTTCTTTATATACTTGCCAGCAAGCGGACCAAACCTAGATATCTGACCCTCTGATATTTCACTTAAAGGGTTAGAAGACTCTGATCCTATCTTGGAGTATTCACCAACACGAGCATTGGGAGGCAAGCTATCAAAGATAAACTTACGATCTCCAAGCTTGTTGTTGTAATTAATAAGGTTTTTGTAATAGTCGGCTTTAGCTATGTGCTTTGACATAACATCAACAGTCTCAACCATCTTGGTGCGAAGACCTGCCTCTTGCTCTGCAACATCTCGTGCTCTTATGCGTTCAGGCTTGAACCTAGCGACCACATCTTTAGCGCCAGTGTACTCACCTAAAAAGTCTCTAACTGCAGGCAAATTATCTAACCGTCTATCTTTAAGCATGCCTTGAGATACACCATTCAAAGTTGGTGGATCAACAACATCTTTAGGTTTCATGGCAGCGTTGTTAAAATCGCTTTGCATCATACTGTTTAGCAATTCTTTTGCTTGATTAGAATTTAACTTAGAAGCTTCATCAAGTCCTGCGCTAGACTTAACCAGTTCATCAACAGCTAAAGCTTCTTGTTCAATTGTTGGTTTGTAATTCACATCATCTAAAGCGCGATACAAACGCATTCCGTAGAATGTTTCGTTATTACCAATGGTATCAATCAAGGCTTGCTTTGACTCTTCAGGAAGAAGTGAATCATCTAAAATACTTCTTACAGAGCCGCTCAAACTATCAATATGATCACGCAGCTCTTTTGCACCATCAAAAAGACTTAAGTTTTTCTTGCCGCCAAACAAGCTTTTAGGTGCGTTCTTAGCAATAATATCGTCAACTTCTTTAAGCTGTCTTTCGGCGTTGTTTCTTATGGTATCCCTTGATACCCCAGCCTTCATGCCCGTGGTTTCTGCAAAAAGATAATTGTTTAACGTGTCAAGAATTTCTGATTTGTTTTGCCCGTTGAATATACCTTCATTCTTATTGGCAAAAGACAAAGCGTTCTCCATCTTCTCAACAGCTTGCCTTGCCTTTGAGTTCTTCGCCGCTATATGTGATACCCGTATAGCGTCATACATAGCTGTAAACCTATCGGGCAACTCTCCTTGTTGAGAAAAATACTTTCTCCCAACCTTGCCTAAACGCTCAAAGTTTCGTTGCAGGAATGTAGGGTCTTCAAGATCTGGTCTAACACCAACATTACTAAAGGGTGTATTTGGGTCTTTAATGGCTTGCGCTGCTGCTTTAATAAAGTCTGTACCGGCTAGAGCATCTGCTCCAGCACCAACAGCTTTAGCGCCAAGCTTTGCAATAGCTGGAACACCAAGGACTACAGCCGCGCCCTCTGCACCTACACGAAGCCGGTTTGATAAGTTAGCTGCAGCAAGTTCTGCTCCCGCCAAGTCGGATGTATCAATCCTTTTAGTTGGGCCAGCATCGAAGAAGTCGCCTAGAGTCTCAACATCAGGTGTGGTTACAGCTATGTCTGTAGCTATTGCAGCGCCTATCTTGCCTGAAGTACCTAGCCCCTTGGCCAACTTCATAGCAGCGCCGCCTGGAATAGCAAACTGCCCAATAAATCTTACAGCTTTGCCTAATTCAGTTTGAGTTTCTGGTTTGTACTTGTTGAAAAAGTCTCTGACTGTCTGAATGTTTTCTTCATCAGAGCCTGCTAATTCCATAGGTAGCGTGGCAATACCTTCAGCCGCGCTTACAACACT